>Ga0208770_1000015_pt1 | contig 132860 bp, 126 predicted proteins | sample AntAceMetag02UK9_FD_184771 | JGI IMG/M metagenome (GOLD analysis project Ga0208770, IMG submission 184771) | Saline lake microbial communities from Ace Lake, Antarctica - Antarctic Ace Lake Metagenome 02UK9 (SPAdes) (version 2) | ecosystem: Environmental > Aquatic > Non-marine Saline and... | reverse complement strand
AAGCTATTCCAAGTAAAGCTACTCTTGAAGAGTACCAGGTCTCTATTGAAGTTGTTGAAAAAGTGACAGGCCTTGCTTTTGAAGTTCCCAATATGCCTAAAAAAACACTCGCAGCTAAGATAGAAGAAGCGATCTAATTTAAATGGAAATTTTTTAATGAAGATCTAGCTCATCATCAGGTTCAATTTCATAAATACGTTCTTGAAAGCGGGATAAAAGTTCTTGATGCTTCTCTTTATGGAAAAAGAAGTAATACGGATTTGCTTCTTCCTCTTTTTCATTCTCAGACTTTTTCTGATGGGTCATCAGTTTGAGGTGGTAGCCTTGATAGCCTTTTTCTTGTAAGAAATGGACGAGGTCAGAAATAGAATAATCATACTCTAAACAAAAGTCTTCAAAGAGCTCAAAAAAGATAATTGGATGAAATTGATCAATAGCCTTTTCTGCTCCTTGAAGGATTTCAAGCTCACCGCCTATTGCATGCCCTGCTATCAGATCCAGGCTTTTAAGTTCCTTATGAGAGACAAAGGCATCCAACGTTGTAAGCTTACATTCTATTTTTGAGATCTCTGAGTAAATAAGCGCATTCTTCTGCGGTGTCAAAATATGATCTTCAGGAAGAAGAAAAAAGTTTTCTATGCCTTCTCGATTTGAAAGTCTTATGTTTATTGGCTCAACATTACTACAGGCATTAGTCTTAATGTTTCTCTGCAGGTGGGAATAAGGGTCAGTATTTGCTTCAAAGGAATATAGCGTTGCCTTAGGAAATTTCTTTGCAAGGTTGAGGCTTAACCAGCCTACCTGAGCACTAAAGTCTAAGATTGTGCTCTCACTTGTGCATAGGTCGAAAATAAAAGCGAGTTCTTCCTTCCAATAACTTCCAAAGTTTAAAATATCTAGCGGAGTAGCTTGCAGATCTTCATCACACTCTAGTTTCAAATCAGAATCAAAAAAAGAGAAGTAAACCTGTCCCTTCTCAAGCTCAATTTTTTTAACATCTGTATCGATCATCTCTTCTGAAATTTTAAATAAGAGTTCATTGAAGAGCTTCCTTTTCGCTAAATAGGTGTCAGTACTGATTTGTCCCTTTTGAAAGAGTTGATCATTCTCTTCAAATTCCTCTGCAATTGTCGATTCATAAATGGGCTGAGTCATCTTTAAGTGTTTTCTTTTTTTAGAGTGCCTAGACTCTTCATAATATAAGATAGCCGTTCCTATGGTAATTAAAGCAATGGTGATTCCATTTGTTAAACTACACACAGCACCTCCAAAAAAGTTATTTAAAAGGGCTGCCATGGGATCGAAAGCGTATCCGGAAATAGCAATCAATATGATTTCTGTGTAAAGAAAGGCTCTAAAAAAACAGATAAGAGCTAAGGCATAAGCTATTCCCATCCATATTGAGCTTAAAATACTACTAAGTGAAATGGAAGGGAGTGTTTTCAAAATAAAGCTTAAGGTGCAAATGCTAATGAGAATAGCAATTCCAGTTCCGATTAAGCATTGATAAAAAGCTACTCGAGTCGCAGGTTCATGGCGAACAATTACTGCATTTAGAAAAAATATGATGGACATGAAAACTGAAGCAGCCAGTCCTATAAGTCCTCCTGAAACAGCATTTAAAATGCTACTAGAGAAGCTATTTACAACAAAGGGAATTGTGACTCCTACAGTTGCAATTAATATGCCTAGCCAATCTAGTGAGCTACGTTTTTCCTTTAGAATCCAGCACATTAATAAGGCATAGATCAGGGCATCTGATCCAAAAAGAGCTGAATTACTGACAATTCCAATAAATTTATCTGCGACTGCTAGTCCTACATAAGAAATAATGGCTATAAATCCACGTATAAAAATCAGTATTTTTCTTGAGGAAAGATCAAAATGAGTTTTTTGGTCTTTATCACTCATCAGAGAGACTTTGAGAGAAATACCCCCATTTCTTGAAATGATATAGAGGAAGAGTGAGGCAGTTGTAAATGTAATTAGAAATGAGAGAGAAAGCGGAAGCTTTGAGCTTTCAGGGGTAAAGACAGTTAAAGAAAAAGCAATTAAAAACCACCCTATTAAAGTATAAATAATCCCATAAATTCTCTTATGGGGATTTACTAGAATTTGATGATTTTTGACATAATGGATGTAATTTAGGGAGTATTCCCAAAATTTTTTTAGCATAGAAAATCCATAAGAAGCTTTTTTTAAATAAAATACTTCTTATATAGATTAGTCTATTTTTAAATAAATAATTATATGTGGGTGAAAACAATAGATTTAATTTTCAAGAGCGCAGTAATTAATTTAATACAGCTTATTTCTTTCCAAACGCTGTAAAATGAACAGGAGTTTCTTCAAACTTATTTTGAACCCTTTGCTTAAGATCTCGAAATGAATCACGAGAGAGTCCGCGAATCAACTTATAGACAATAGGGAAGCTAACCTCATGAATGCTTCTATTTACGCATAAGGGATCTTTTTGTGAGTTTTGGTATTTCTCTAAGTAAGAAGTAATAATTTCTTCTTGATACATAACTTCTTCAAATTGATGTTTTTTTGGGTAGCTTTTAGAAATACCTTGCATCACTCCTATATAGAGAAGAGACCTTGTTAATTCAAATTCATAAGAATCTAAATAATGGTCATCAAAATTAATAGGAAAGCCCGAGTTAACTAAATAAATATTATTTACGAAAATGTTACGGCTAAAGTAATGATATTCCTCTAACTCTAATCTAAGCTCTAGAGCTGGAAACTCTCTATCAGATGAGGAAGCACTCATTAAAGCAACTTCATGCTTGATGCTATTAAGCTCTTCTAGGGTTAATGAATTTTCTCCACTACATCCAATAATTAGTTGGTAATGGCTAAGATCTTTACGATCTTTGTTAGAAGAATGCTTGGGGTCAAAAAGATCTACATTAAAATTTGATTCTAAATATCTATGAATACCTCTCCCAATATACCCTGATCCTAAAATTAAAACATTTTCAACTTTGAAGGGGATTTCTTCCATGTGCTCTTTAACTTTTCGACAAACAACTCGTGTTACAAATTCTGTTTCATAATCTAGCTTGGCTTTAGATCTAGCTACGTTAATTATGGGAAAAGGAAGTTGTGATTTCTTAGCTCTATGGTAACCTGCAGAAGTTTGTTCAATCCCGACAACTTCAACCTCTTCAGGCAATAATTGTGAAGCAAGTGAAAGCAGAGTTGCACCATCATCTAGCAAGATAACTTTTTTGCATTTACTAAAATCAATAGACAGAGCTGTTTCTTGAAAGAAGGTGAAGGCATTCTCTTCTAAGGTTTTGTCATAACTTTGGTGACTATTAAAGTAAAAGCTGCGCTCACTTACATTAATTCCTAGCTCGCTCAATCTATAGAAATTAATAGGATTTGCCGAATAACACTTACCCATTAGGTGAATGTTTTCAGGTTTTAGACCTTTTTTAATCAATCTTTTGAATAGCTCAACCGTAGTAGGTGTTAAATGCTGGAGACCCAACAATACCACATCTTGACTAATCTTAATGTTAGAACTCAGCTTTTCAGCTGTGTTAAGTACCTCTAAATGCTTCATGAAAACCCCTTTTTATTCTTGCAACTGGTTAGTCGCGAGTTGGCCATTATACTCTATTTTGATTAAAATGTCAAGTATTTTATTTAATTTAACGTACAGTTAAATTGCTTATAGTAAAAGGCTTGAGATATTCATAAAGCCTTCGAATAAGCCTTGCTGTGGCAATTCTTTCAAAAGGCCTTATTTAGGCTCACTAAAGTGATTCTAATGCCCTGAAGCTTGCCAGAAAAGGCTCATTTAGACTACTTTAATATCGATTCAATTCTGTGAGTAATATGGCTCTTTTTAGACGCACTATCACTTCTGCTCTGTTCCTCTTTATTCTAAGTAGTTGTTCCTTCGCTGGCATCGGTTATCCTAAGAAGCTTAAGGGGAAACGGGTTGTTTTTGAGACGACTATTATTGAAAATCCAAAAAATCGCTCTGATTTACACGATATCTACATCTATGAATTCCATACGGAAGGAAGTTATAAAGGAATGTTAAATGGGAAGCCAAGTGAAGAGGGTACTTATACCTATCACTTTAGCCCCAGTTCAAAAGACGGCGAACTTACTTTGAATTATTCTGTTCATGGTCAGCCTTTTTCTTATACCGTAGTAATGAAATATACCACACCCACTTCAGGTGGTTGGCTAGTTAGGCGCTCAACAGACCCAAAAATGAAAACCCAAGAAAAAGGGACCTTTACAGTTGTTAAAAGGGGAGAAGATGTAACAGGCTAAAACTTAAACGTAATATAAACTGAAGCGTCTGAAAAGAATTTCCAAGACGTTTCTGTTGTATCAGTTATGAACGTTGAAGTATTTGGTGTTTGGTACCTAGTTTGTGAATATGCTACTGCTGGTATGCCCATGCCCAAATAAAAGTTGGGAGTAAATCGATACTCTAGCCCTGTTGCCCATCCCGTAAACCAGGATGATTTGATTTTAGCATTAAAATTAGCTTGCCCAAACCTTTGTTTCCAATACGCTATAGTGGGGAAAAAAAGCTTATTTCTTGTTAAGTATCTTGCAAGAGGAAGATAATAAATCATCCCTGAGCCAATTAGGGTTTGATGAGTGTCTTGGTGAGCTAAACCGCCCTGATTCTTAACCTCAGCATAAGGGGAAACGCCAAAAAAAACTTTCCAAGTGTTGTTCTTTCCTAGAAAATAATCTATTTCAATTGGGAAAGAAGAACTAATTGTGACAGAAAATCCATTTTCATAGACTTGCTCTTTAGCTCTTTCAGCATGTAGGCTTGAAAAGGCAAATAAAATAGATAGAATAAGAATTGTTTTTTGTAGTTTGCTCATTTGTACATCCTAATATTGAGATTTATTTTCAAATTTAAAGAGTAATATGAGCTAAGCTCATTTTCTTTACATTAATATTCAAAAAAAAATCTATTATAGGCATGTAGAGAAGAAATCAAAAAACGAGTGAACGCTCAAAAAACATACATATAGTTCACAAAGAAAGAGACAAAAGCAGGGGAGTTTTGCCCTGCAAAACTAAACCAAGGTCCAACAATTAGCCCCATTTTTCGGTTAATAATGATCTCAAGTTCAGGTGCAAACTCAAAGGTGACCACTTGAGGCAGGATAACAGGATTGCCATCTCCTTCTTTCCCGTTAAACCAGCCTGGAAGGTTTTGCTGGTAGATGGAATCAAATGCAAAAGCTAAATGTTTGGTAATTTCAAATTCTCCTGAAAAGTATGCGGAGATGTTATTTCCAGGATAAACGCGACCATTAGTTGTTTTACTCCCTCCATAGGTGTTAAATCCAACTACCTTCGCAGAGGCCAGTATGAAGTAACCAAAGGCACTGCTGAGGTGAAATGCATGATTACTCGACCAAGCAAAGCTCTTTTGAGCAGCTAAATAAAGACCTGTTTGAAAGCTTCCCTGTCCAGTTGCATCTAGTAAGTTGTTATTAGGGTTAAGCATTTGGTAGCGACCTGTAGGGAAGATCTCTTCAAGAATAACTCTAAAGTCAGGGATCCAATTTCCCTTTTCGTTTCGGTCTGCTAGAATTTGGTACCCCAGTCTAAAGCTTGTATCTGTGAAGTAATTAGTACTGATGTCTGAAGTGTAGGTAGACTTTAGAACAGTGAATATTTCACAGCCTAATTTGGTTGTAAAACCCATCTGCCAATAAGGGAGGTATTCTACAGACCAGACATTAGGGTCTGAATTCTGTAGTTTCCAATCATTGTCATAGTTGGCATAGATGCTACCTACAGTAACAGAAAATTCTACTAAGGGGTTTTTAGGGTTTGCTGTAACTGGTGAAGGCATGAGGAGAGGGCCTGTAAACCATTGGTTAAAGAACTCTCTGCCATGTGTTACTGTATTTATATGAGCTTCATGATCATTGACATAAGAAATATTAGAGTTTGTCCAATTTTCAAAAGGTTTAGAGGTATCTACTTCTAGTGAATAGAGGAGACTCACTGAAAAAAGTAGAAAGAATAGATATTTGAAATTTTGAGAGAACATAGAATACACAAGTTTAGATGAAGTGAAGATTTGTTTTTACAATATAGACTAAAAAAGCTCTAGAAGAAAGTTTTTTATTAACGTTATCAAGCAAGGAAGATCCTAGATGAAATGCTTTATATTTTAAAAGTAATAGAAACTGCAGATCTAGAAAGAATTTTCCAGACTTTTTGAGTCGTATCGGTTGCAAAAACAGTGGTATTTGGAGTTTCATATCGAGTTTGTGAGTAACCAATAACAGGAGCCCCCATTCCAAGATAAAAGTTAGGGGTAAAGCGATACTCTAGCCCTATTGTCCAAATAAGAGCCCAAGAAGATTTAATTTTAGCGTTAAAATTAGCTTGCCCAAACTTTTGATTCCAGTGAGCCGCATTGGCTAGAAAGAGCTTGTTTTTTGTTAAACCTCTTGCAATAGGTTGAAAATAAAATAATCCTGCTCCAATTTTCGTTAGATAAGTGTCATGAGCAGCAATACCGTTTAAATTTTCAGTTTTTGTATAAGGAGCAATTCCAAAGTAAGGTCCCCAATTGTTGTCCTTTCCTAAAAGATAGCTTGCTGAAATTGGAAGATAGCTACTAACTGTAACCCCAAATCCATTTTCATAAGTTTGATAGTTCTTTTCATGTGCTTTTGTAGCTGAGAGGTTTGTACATCCAAATAAAACCAAGATACCAAGAAGTGTGTGTTTTAATTTTTTCATTTTATCTCTAAGGGGTAATTTTAATGATTAGTATATTAGTGTCTTCTCGGAATTTTCGTCAGTAACTTTTTAAAATTATTTTTTTGAGTTTTCTTAATTGAAGAATTTGATCTATTAGGTCATAGTTTTAGGGAAACAAAAAGAGCTTTACTAAAAGTTTCTTGCATAAAAGATTAAAATCCGACATAGATATAAAAAAACTTTTTATAAGAGTCATCTATGAAAACGCATCAAAAAATGTGCTGGAACTGTGATGGACATGTTCATGTTTATGAGCTCCAATGTCCCTATTGTGGTGCTGATTTAACAGAGCATGAAAAGCCTGAAGAAAAACTAGAAGAAGAAAACGTTTATGTAGAAGAGCCTTTACAAGAAGAAGAGGCTGTTTCTTGCGAGGAGCATGAAGAAAGCTTGGAAGATGAATTTGAAAAGCCCCCTTTCCATAATCTCATAGAAGAGGCGGAGCAGATTCCTGAGGCGCATGAGACCTGGGAAGAAGCAAAAGTTGAAGAACCTGATCCTGATTTAGAGAACCCTTTAGCTTCTCTTTTACTCTTATTGCCTGGTACTTTGTTTTTTTTGTTTGGGCTCGCACTGTTCTTGTTTTCGCATGAAGGCACCCTTACTTTTAGATTCACTGCAAAATATTGGTTTGTTTATCTCTTAGGATCTTGGCCCCTACTCTACTTTGGGTGGCGCTCTTTATTTCCTTCCAAATCGATGTTTAATCGAGCAACTGAAGAAGAATATTCTGAATCTCAATTTTCTGAAGAGCCGGAAGCCTAACTGGTTTCTTTCGCGCAACATTTTTTGTGCTTCTTACCACTTCCACAAGGGCAAGAATCATTGCGGCCTATTCGAGGTCCTGCTGTGATGGGAATGACTTTTTCAACAATATTTTCAGGCTCTTCTGGAGCATTAAGATCAGGAAGGAAGGACTGCTCTTTTTGAAAGTTTAAGTCACTTAACATATTCTCTAAAGAATGAGTAGGCCTTGGCTGATGAGAAACATCGAGTTTGAAGACGCCTATTAAAATGTCTTCGTTGAGGGCGTAAACCATTCGTTCAAACATTTGAAAAGACTCTTGTTTAAATTCCATTAGAGGATCTTTGTTCCCTACGCTTCGTATGGAGACTTCCGATCTTAAATGATCTAAAGATAAGAGGTGTTCTTGCCAGTGTTGATCAATCTTTTGAATAATGAGGTTCTGAATGGCTTCATTGATAATCGCAGAAGGGGCATTTTCTTCATGATCTGGTGCTAGAAACTGCTTTGTCTTCTCTTCTAAAGTATGCATCTTTTCAAAGACAAACTCTTGGATTTTTGAAGTGATATATTTTTCAACGTCTTCGCTTTTTTTACCAATTTTCTCTAGTTCTTTAGAGCCAAAGCTAACCGGGAATATAGAGATCAGTGCATTTTGGAGTCCCTCTGTATTCCAAAAACCATCAGCAGTTTTTTGATTGATATACTCTTCAACTTGAAGACCTACTGTATTAGAGAGAAGATCGCAGATATGCCCTATCGCCTTTTCTGTTGTGAGAATAGTATTTCTAAAGCGGTAGATTTCTTGTCGCTGCTTGTTGATGACATCATCATACTCAAGGGTGTACTTTCTAATCGTGTAGTTGCGCTGCTCAATTCTCTTCTGAGCAGTTTCAATAGAGCGGTTTAAAATATTTGCTGAAATTGCCTCACCTTCAGGGGGGCGCCATTTTTTAATCATCATGTTTAGTTTAGGAGAAGCAAAAAGACGCATGAGCTGGTCTTCAAAAGAGACAAAGAACTTAGAAGATCCAGGGTCTCCTTGTCTTGCGCAGCGACCTCTTAACTGTCTATCGATCCGTCTAGATTGGTGGCGAGTTGTTCCTATGACATGTAGACCTCCCAGGTCTTGAATGCCTTCAGCTAGTTTAATATCGGTTCCACGTCCTGCCATATTTGTGGCTATAGTAATCGCCCCTTTCTGACCTGCGTTCGATATAATTTCTGCTTCATGCTCATGTTGTTTTGCATTCAAAACAGTATGAGGAAGTTTGTTGACTTTGAGAATACGGGAGAGTTTTTCTGAAATTTCTACAGACTCTGTTCCGATTAGAATAGGCCGTCCCTTTGCATGAATCTCTTTAATCTCTTTCAATAGAGCGTTGTATTTTTCACGTTCAGTCATGTAGATTTCATCGTGTGCGTCAGCACGTACACAAGAGACATGCGTTGGAATTGCTAAAACTTCTATTTTGTAAATTTCTTTAAATTCACCAGCCTCTGTCATAGCAGTTCCGGTCATCCCTGCGAGTTTATCATACATGCGGAAGTAATTTTGAAGAGTAACGGTTGCATAGGTCTGAGTTTCTTTTTGGATTTCAACGTGTTCTTTTGCCTCTATCGCTTGATGAAGGCCATCTGAGAAACGTCGCCCAGGTTGTGGACGTCCTGTGTTTTCATCGATAATAACAATGGCGTTGTCTTGGATGATGTAGTCCACATCTTTTTCCATAAGAAGATGAGCTCTTAAAAGCTGCCTTAAATTGTGAGCCCGCTCTTTTCGTTTGGCATCCTCTTCTTGAAGCGCCATTTTTTGCTCCATCTTCTTTTCTTTAGAAAGATCAGGATGATTCTCTATTTCAGCGTAAAGAGGACCTAGATCGAGCATTAAGAAGTCATCGGGAGATCCCTCTTGAGCTGTTTTTGACCAAGTATTAATACCTCGGTCAGTCAATTCATATTCACTTGCTTTTTCATCCACGATGGTGAAGAGTTCAGAGAGCACTTCATTTTTAGCTTTTGAGCTTTGTTCTCCATAATAAAAGAGGTCCATCTCATCTAGCTTCGTACGCAAATCAGGGTCTTCTAAAATACGCTTTAAGACTTTATTGCGAGGAGTTCCTTTACTCACTATCCACAATTTTTCCATCGCTTTTTGAATATGAGCTTCTTGTTCTTTTGTCCGTTTTGTTTGTTCAATTTCAGAGCGTAGTTGATAGCCGCTTTTTTCAAGTTCCCTCTTAGCTTCAGAGGCTAGCTTTTGCGTTAATTCTCGTTGCATTTTGATGATTTGAGCCACACTATCTTTGAGCTCATGATACATTTGGCGACTTTTTGCAACTGGACCTGAAATAATAAGGGGAGTTCGCGCTTCATCGATAAGAATGGAATCTACTTCATCGACAATCGCATAGAAGTGACCGCGCTGTACTTGCTCATCTTTATGCATGGACATGGAATTGTCTCTTAAATAGTCAAATCCAAATTCAGAAGCTGTTCCATAGACTACATCACCTTTGTAAACTTCAGATCGCTTGTGCGGTGGTGTTTCATTAGTGAGGGATTTACAGGTAAGGCCGAGCCATCTTAAAATGCTTCCTACCCATTGAGCATCACGTTTTGCTAAATAGTCGTTGGGCGTGACGAGATGAACCGGTTTTTCTGTTAGAGCATTGAGGTAAAGTGGAAGCATTGCTGTGAGCGTTTTACCCTCACCCGTTTCCATTTGAGAGATGCAGCCGTTATGAAGGGCAATGGCACCTAAAAGCTGGACATCATAGGGGACCATATCCCACTTCTGATCGTAGCCTGAAACATGGATTTCAGTGCCCATAAGGCGTCTACAGACATTTTTGATGACAGCAAAAGCTTCGGGAAGTAGGTCGTCTAAAGTTGTACCTTGACGGAGGCGTTCTTTGAATTCGAGAGTTTTAGCGCGCAGAGCCTCATCATCCAAAGATTGAAAGTTGTCATCGAAGACATTTACTTCAGCTACAATCTTTCTGAATTTAGCTATTTGACGGTCTTGGGCTGTGCCAATTATTTTTTTTAATAGTTTAAACATAACTTCTAGGTGTAAAAAATGGACGTTACCTTAAAAAATAGTATAACTTAAATCAAGTGTTTATTGCAATTATGTGAGTCTTTCTTAAAAAATAGGTAGTTTTTTTTAAAATATAGCTCATAATCTTAAAAAAGGGATTGATTAGCCCCATAAACCTGAAACACATCGATATGTAAATCTTGCTGCAAAAGAGACGCCTGAAGCTGTAAAACTTAGAGCATCACTGGGCGTAATTCCTACTGCAATTCCAATTCGAACGGCTACAAAGGCCGATCCTAAGGCTGCCAAAGTCTCGAAACTTCTGCTAAATAAAGTGTCAAATTGCTTCTCTCCACCCTTCACAAACGTATGAGCACATCGCAATGCTGCAAAGAATCCTCCTGCAGTGCTTAGAGTTGAAGCAAGGGCATTATTTGACTCTGGATTTTCACTGTACGTGACACAACTTACGGCATAGGCAAAAGCTGCGCAAGATAGATAGTGCATTCCAAGGTTTAATCGCCCTTGAAAAGCTGATTGTTCTTGTAGATTAGTTAAGATTTGCATGCCTAAAAAGTAGGCTCCGCCAAGTGCTGCGATTGTTGTAGTCCCCAGATAAAGGGCGGTCGCACCAGCTGCACCAATTGCCAGAGGATTTGTTAAAGTTGAAGCGCTTATAGTACTCATTTTCTATCCCTTTTTAAATTTATTATTTTAATCTTAAGTATCTCTACTTATAATTCTAACCTGTTTTTATTTAAAAATAAAGCTTATAATTAATTAATTGTTGAATTTTTAATAAAAACAGTATATAATTTAATTAGGAACTAAATAAAAAAACAATAAACTGTAATAAATTAAATTAATAATTTTAAAAAGGATGCAATCTATGTCAATCGGAACACGTGTTTGGGACTCTGTCGGAAATTTACAAGAACAGGTTCAACATTTACAAGCCTATCTCAACCCTCCAGCTGCCCCTCAGGCAGAGGACTCTTGGATTGTTTCAGTGAGCGAAAGGGCTGGGCAAGTAGCTGGAATGTTTATAGGGGGGACTGTGGGAGCTTGTCTTGGACTTGGAACGCATCTTGCTGCTAATTACAGTAAACTCGACGCAAAAGCTATTAAAGAGGTAGAAACTAGTGGAGAAATCGTCGGAGTTGTTTCGACAGCTATTCTTGGAGTTGTTTCTGGCATTTCTATAGACCACCTTTTACAGTCCGAGGGCGCTATTATTTGGGCTTTAGCTACAAGTTTGCTTGCCTATTACATGATGGGTTCATACGCTAAAGTGACCGGGAAAGTTCTAGTAGGTGTTGGAGTTCGAGTACAAGGATTGGTTTTAGGAACTCTTGCAGGCACCTTCCAAAAGGCTAAAAATTTGGGAACTATAGGTTTAGAGGCAGGGGGTGTAGTAGGCCGCTTGGTAGGTCAAATCCCATCTAAATTGGGATCCAGAAAAGCAGATGAACTTATTGGCGAAGTTAACGCAGATTGGGGGCCTTTGAAACAAGGGGCTCACTTAGTTGCTCACTCCTTAGTGAAGCATGTAAGTGCTGTAGCCTTACTAGGCATCTCAAGTCTAGCGATAGACACACAAATTATGAATATAGGGCTTTCAGAAGCTCTTATGCTTTCGCTTGGAATTGAGGCTTGGAAAAAAATTATTAAAATCTCTGTAGATAAGGCAGGCCTTCAAGCTGAAACAATAAATAAGATAAATACCCTTTCAATCCCTTCATTTGTAATGGGGGTCTATGGAACAGGTCTTTTAGAAGGTGGATGGACAGGTTTTTTTGTTAGAGGTGGATTGAGTGCGTCCTATATGGCTCTTAACTTGGCTTGGAATAACGCATCTCTTATTTGGCAAACCGCTTTTTTTGGTGCTCGTTTCCTTTGTGCCTTTGCAGCAGGCTATGCAAGTTTAGTGTTAGAAAATCCTGTTCTCATTATCCCAAGCATAGTTCTTGGAGCGGTAATTGCTCGTCTTTACTCAGGACAGAATAAGGTTCCTGCAGTGCCTCAGCAAGCTGCTGCTGTAGTAGTTCCACCGGTACTCGTTGGTGCAGTGAATCCTTAAACTTGAGAGAATTAAAGTTCTATTGTGCAGTGCCAAGTTTTTGACCAAACTGGCAGCGGATTTCCATATGCTTTGGGGATTGTAAAAGATCGTCTTCGAGCTTTAAACGGTTTTCTTCAAAAAGAAGAATAAGAGATGAGCCACCAAAAGCAAAGTAGCCTTTTTCTGCCCCTTTACCTTGTCGTTCATTAGGCTTAAACGTTTGCTCTATAGCCCCCACACAAACAGCTCCGACCTCTGCATAAAGAACTTGCCCGAAGCTTTCGGTGTTTAGACAGGTAATCATCCGTTTATTTTCTGAAAAAACATGAATGTTTTTCTTGAGGGAAGCTAGATTCACTGAGTTTAAATACCCATTAACAAGCTTAGGCTCTTCAGGAATACAAGCGCATGGAAAGTGAAACCGGTGGTAGTCAGTAGGGCAGAGCCTTGCAATTATCATCAAACCATTTTCATAGCGCTTAGCTAGCTGAGGGTCTTTTAAAAAGCTTTCTAATGAAAATTGCTTTCCTTTTACATAAAAGCCGTCTTGCTTTGAAATATTAGGAATAAAGAGGTAGCGTCCATCAGCTGGGATAGTCGCTGTCTCTGTATCGGTAGGAAGTGGGCGAGCTGTTTTTTTCAATTTACGAATAAAAAAGTCGTTGAAAGAGGTAAACTGATCTACCTTTTTTTGAGCTTCATCCATATTAATCTGGTACTGCTTAACAAAAGGTTTCACTTTTTTTCGAGTGATAGAGTGCCTTTGAATCTGACCATAAAGATAAGAGATAAAGGGAAGCTTAGCAATCGATTGTAAAAGACCACCCAAAAAACAACTCAAAGGATAATTTCCATAAAGTAGGTGTACAAAGAAAAAGCCGTACACTTTTTCTTCTTTTTTTTTGTGAGTCTCTCTTTCTATAAAGTAAATGGGATCCATTAAGGTGCCGTAACCCTGTTTTTTTTGTGGGCAATTTTTGAGAAGAATCTTAGCTCTTCTAAAAATTCCTCCCCAAAATATGAAGTTAAATGTGCTTGATCAATGCGCTGTAAAATCTCTTGCGCAGATGCGATGAGTTCACAAGCAATCTGCTTGTTCTCGTTGTCAATCATGATAGCTAAACGAAACTGTTTATAGTCTTGGATCTTATTTCGAATGGCTTGTTGATTTTCAATATTTTTTTGAGTTCTTTCAATGAGACTGTCCATAATCCCGAGCTCATCTTGAACAGGAGGGAATTCTACCTGTGGGGCAGCTTTTAGAGAGAAGGAGCAGACGGCAAGAGTGAGGAGTATAAACGATTTCACTAGAGTTTATTAAAGCTTAAGGGTTATTATTATAAGGGATAAAGGTTATTTATAAAATTCTTTTTAGTCAACGGTTTCTTAAGGCATATGAACTCAAAGCAGTCCACCATAGCAGCGATCGCGACTCCTCCTGGAGATGGAGGTGTTGCTATTATTCGCCTCTCAGGAAGTGAGGCTGTAGCATTTGCTAACCCTATTTTTTCAAAAAACATTTTACAATTTGAATCTCACAAACTTTACTTGGGCTCAATTTTAAATTCGGATCAAACTGTTTTAGATCAAGGAATGCTTGTTGTGATGAAAGCGCCTCATTCTTACACCGGAGAAGAGGTCGTTGAAATTCATTGCCATGGAGGGCATTTTCTTTCAAAAAAAATATTGAAAAGAGTCCTTGATCTGGGAGCTCAAATTGCAAAACCTGGTGAGTTTACAGAGCGTGCTTTTTTAAACGGTAAAATGGACCTCTCGCAAGCAGAAGCTGTGCAGACACTTATTTCAGCAAAAAATGACTACGCTTTAAAATCTGCAACAGAACAGCTAGACGGGTCTCTTTCTAAAAAAATAAAAACCCTTCAAAAAGATTTAATTGAAAGTGCTGCTGTTTTAGAAGCGTGGGTAGACTTTCCAGAAGAGGGTATTGAGTACATGAGCCTTCAAGAGCTCACGCATGCACTTCAATCTGTACAAAACGAAATGAAAGCGCTTATTGAGAGTTATGAACATGGACGTATTTTACATTTAGGTTTTACACTCTGCTTAGTCGGGAAACCCAATGTTGGCAAGTCCTCACTTATGAATGCACTTCTTAAAAAAGAGCGCGCCTTAGTTACTCCGATTGCAGGAACCACTCGAGACACTTTAGAAGAAGCTCTTTTGATAGAAGGGATTTCTTACAGGCTAATTGACACAGCAGGTATTCGTCAAACAGACGAACTTGTTGAAAAAATGGGGATTGAAAGAGCTTCGAAATCCATTCAAGAGGCAGATCTAATTTTATTTGTTTTAGATTCAAGTGCACCACTTACTCAAGAAGACAAGGATCTAATTACAAAACTTAAAGATCAAAAAGTACTTGTCCTATGGAATAAATCAGATCTAAAGCAGGTTAAACAAGAAGAGCATCCTTTTAAAGAAACGCTCCAAATTTCGGCTCAATCAGGCAATGGGCTTGATCTTCTCTATCGCCGCATACCCGAACTCTTAATGGGAGAGCTTAATCTCACAGATCAAATCTATCTGACTGAGATCAGACACAAAAATGCTCTAGAAGAAGCAAACAAGCTTCTTGAAAATGTGATTTGTGGACTTCAAAAGGAAGCTTCCCCTGAATGGCTGACCTTTGACCTCAAAAGCTGTCTAAGATCACTTAGCTCTATCATCGGGATGGACATAACAGAGAACATCCTTTCTAGTATCTTTTCTAAGTTTTGTATCGGAAAATAAGTTCTAAAAAGACTAATTTAAAAGAATTCCTTGATTAAAAAAAGCTATTCGGCTATAATTAAACTATCAAACAGGTAAATAAGATGATAAACCAAGAAATTTCACAGTCTGGCTGGGATTTAAGTACTTTGAATCAAAGTGCTTGTGGTTTCTCTAATGCATATTATTTTACAAATTATTACTTTTGGCGCTAACACATAGCTGGCGTTAAAAGAATTTCTTCCTAATTTCCCTAATTTCTAAAGAAAGAACTCTTAAAGCGTCAGAGATCTGTTGGCTCTACGTAAAAAATTAAGAAGAAAATAACGTAAATATCATAATATTAAGGAGATATGAAAATGTTACTTCAATTAGAAGAAGGGGTCTCAGAGGCCAATATTAGAGAAATAGAAGGAAAAGCTCGGGATTTAGGGCTAAAACCGTCGGTTTCAATAGGTAAAGAAAAAACAATGATGAGTCTTTGTGTTAAGGAACTTGATCAGGTTGATTTCTTGATGCAAATGGAAGGGGTCAAGAGTATCACAGACACAGATAAGCCTTATAAGCTCGTAGCTCGCAAACATCCCTTAGAGCGGACGATAATTGATGTGAAGGGGGTTAAAATCGGTGGAGATGAGGTTATTGTCATGGCAGGGCCCTGTGCTATTGAAGGGCTTGAAGAGCTCCGACAATCAGCTAAAGTGGTGAAAGCGTCAGGGGCTAAGATTTTGAGGGCTTCAGCTTTCAAACCGAGATCCTCGCCTTACAGTTTCCAGGGGCTTGGAGAAGAGGGGCTAAAGATCCAAAGACAGGTAGCAGATGAACTTGATTTAGTCATTGAGACTGAAGTTATGGATCCAAGAGATGTGGGTCTTGTGGAAGAATATGTCGATATTCTTCGGATAGGCTCAAGAAATATGCAAAATTTTGACCTTCTTAAAGAAGTCGGTAAATGCAGGAAGCCTGTCATTTTGAAGCGAGGTTTATCAGCTACGATTGAAGAATGGTTGCTTGCTGCTGAATACATCATGGCTCATGGGAACCACGAGGTTATTTTATGTGAAAGAGGCATCCGCACCTTTGAGACAGCGACTCGTAATACTTTAGATTTAAGTGCTGTAGCACTTGCAAAGGAGCTCACTCACTTACCTGTGATTGTAGATCCATCGCATGCAGCAGGAAGGGTTGATATTATTACTCCTTTGAGTAAAGCTTCCATTGCAATCGGAGCTGATGGTCTTTTAGTCGAAGTGCACCACGATCCCAAAAATGCGTTATGTGATGGAGCTCAATCCTTAACGTCTGAAGAATTTGAACTTTTGATGAGCGAGTGCTCGGTGATTGCAAATTCTATTGGTCGGAAAATGGGAAAATAGGCTAAGGGTACTAGAGAGAGACTATGAGAAGAGTAATTAGAACCTTGATAGAGAAGGTTCAGGCAATAAATAGGTGGCGAGTATGTCAGACAAAGAGTTAGAAGGTTGGCGATGCAAAATTGACGAGCTTGATCATCAGATTCTTCTTCTTTTATCAAAAAGAGGAAAAATCTCTACAGATATTATGCGTTGGAAAAAAGCTCATAAACAATCTTTTTTAGATAATTCTCGAGAATTGGAAATTTTAAAGAAGTTAGAAAAAAAAGCTGAGCAGCTAAACTTGGACCAAAGCTTTATCTATGAACTTTATGATCTAATTTTAAAAGACTCCAAAAACAAATGAAGACAAAAACAATTGGCATATTAGGTGGAAAAGGGCTAATGGCTCAGTGGTTTATCCGCCATTTCGGATCTGAGTTTAAAGAGGTTCTAATCTTTGACTTAGATAGCACTCTTTCTTTAAAAGAATTTGTGCAGGCTTCAGATATTCTACTTGTTTCAGTTCCTATTTCTAAAACAGTTAGGCTTATTGAAGACGTTGGGCAGTATTGTAGATCAGATCAACTTATTTTAGACTTTACCTCTTTGAAAGAAGCTTCTTGCAAAGCTATGAAAGAAATTGGGTGTGCAGCTATCGGCCTTCATCCTCTATTTGGACCTCAAACAGAGGCCTTTGACCAATTTGGAATGGTGCTTTGTGAGGTAAACCAAAATAATTGGACACAGAAAATTAAAAACCTTTTTGAGAATAGAAACTTGCAAGTCATTGAAATGATTCCTAAAGAACATGATCAAATGATGGCTTATATTCAAGCGCTCAATCACGGGCTTCAATTGATTTGTGGAGATGTGCTTTCAAAGCAGGATACTTCAAAATTACAAGCTTTAAAAACACCAAGCTTCTCCTTTTTTTTAAAAGGAATCCAAAACATCATTCAAAATAATGCAAATCTCTATTTTGAACTTGCATCTCACAACCCATATTTTTTACCGGCCTTGAAAGAGTTTAGCCTCTCAATGGAAAAATACATCGAGCTTATTGAGAATAAAGATCAGTTAGGTTTTGAAAAGCTCTTTAATAAACTGAAAAAAAAGTTCAGTTTAAAAGAGGCGTTATGAAAATTGTAACCTTGGGTCCCGAAGGGACTTTTTCTCATGAAGCCGCCCTAACTTTAGGGGGCTCAATTATTTTCGCCCACTCTTTAGAAGATGTTTTTGATGTTTTAAAACAAGACTTAGTAGACCTAGCTGTCGTGCCTTTAGAAAACTCTCTATCTGGTAGTGTACTCAATACATTGGATGCCCTTATTGAATGTGATTACAAAATTCAAGCAGAAATTATTTTGCCTATTGCACATCACTTGGTCGGTTTTATAGAGCTTGAGGGAGTAAAAAAACTCTTCACTCACCCTCATTCATACGAACAATGTAGACAATCACTACAGCGTTTATTTATGAAAGAGGGAAACTTTGAAAACCTTGAAATTGTCTTAACGGCAAGTAATGCGATGTCTGCTCACCATCTTTTAGAAAATAAAGAAGAGGGAGCTGCGCTACTTTCTACCAATGCAGCCGCTCTTTATGGAATTCCTATTTTAAAAGAAAACATGCAAGATGAGTCTAACAATCAAACGCGTTTTGTAGTGCTTAGTAGAGATACTCCTTCTCGGACGGGAAAAGACCGCACCTCGCTTATTTTTTCTCCCAAAGAAAATAGAAAAGGGCTTCTAAATGAAATTCTATCTGTTTTGTCAAAATATCAACTTAATTTAACAAAGATTGAATCCCGCCCGAGCAAAAAGAAGCTCGGAGAGTATCTCTTTTATATGGATATTGAGGGGCACATTCAAGATAAGGCTGTTCAAGAGGCTTTTAAAGAGGTACAATCTCTTTCTCCCTATCAATTTTTAGGTTCTTATCCTAGACAATTCTAAAGATGAATAAGCAAAAATTTTCAAAACACATACAGGAAATCTTAGATGAGCATTTCCCAACCCCTCTCATTCCTTTAAAATCGATGAGTACGTATACCTTTTTAGTTGCGGTATTACTCTCTGCTCAGTGCACAGATGAACGTGTTAATCTTGTAACCCCTAAACTTTTTGAAGGAGCCGAAACTCCTGAAATAATGATGGAAAGGCCTGTCGAGGAGATCCAAGCATTAATTAAAACGTGTGGACTCTCTGGAACTAAAGCGCGACATATTAAGGGGCTCTCTAAAATTTTAGTCGAAAAACATGAAGGAGAAGTACCCAATACTTTTGAAGATCTAGAAGCTTTGCCTGGGGTTGGACATAAAACAGCATCTGTTGTGATGGCTCAGGTCTTTAATATACCCGCCTTCCCAGTAGATACCCATATTCACAGGTTAGCTAAAAGGTGGGGGCTCAGTTCAGGAAAAAATGTAGTTCAAACAGAAAAAGATCTAAAAAAAATATTCCCAAAAAAAAATTGGAACAAGTTACATTTACAGATTATTTATTTTGGAAGAAAATTTTGTCCAGCAAGGGGGCACGATGTTCAAAAATGTCCCATCTGTAAGCTTTGTCAAAAAGAGCCATAAGACGCACTATTCAAACTGGATAGAAGTTGATTTGGGTCAGTTTAAACGTAATCTTAAAATCATTAGAAAAAAAATAGGTTCTGCCCTTTATTGCTTACCTGTCAAAGCCAATGCTTATGGACATGGAATTTGTGAAATAGGGAAAGCTGCTCAAGAAGCAGGTGTGGACTATTTGGCTGTTTCAAGTCTATCTGAGGGAGTTCACTTAAGAAAGAGTGGCATTTATCTTCCCATTTTAGTTTTAGGCGCCTTTCAAGAAGAGCACATTTTAGAATTTATAGACTATGATTTAGAGTTTTCTATTAGTTCTCTTTTTAAGGCAGAGCTTGTGCATCATCTTTTGGAGCCTCTGGGTAAAAAGGCGCGAGTTCATCTTGAAATTGAAACTGGAATGAATCGTACTGGCGCAAGATCTTCTACCGCTCGATTGATTTATGCTTACATGGAAAAGAGTCCCTACTTTGAAGTTAAAGGAATTTACTCTCACTTAGCTAATAGTGATGTTCAAAATGCCCCTTCTAACTACAAGCAGCAGCAATTCTTTTTAGATGCGATTCAGTCGTATCCAAACGACTTAATTTTTCACTTAGCAAATTCAGGAGCTTTGATCCATTTTCCAAAGAGCTACCATCAAATGGTAAGGCCTGGACTTTTGAGTTTTGGTCTCTACACAAAGCCTCTCGAAGAAGGATTCAAAAATCTTAAAAGCTGCTTCTCCTTAAAAAGTCGCGTTTCCTACTTTAAAGTGGTACAAAAAGACCAGGGGATTAGTTATGGACATACTCATAAAACCTCTAAAGCCACCCGAATAGCAACCATTCCTATTGGTTATGGAGATGGTTATAGACGGAGCTTGTCCAATAAAGGTGAAGTCTTAATCCGTGGAAAGCGCTTTCCTATTATCGGAACTATCTGCATGGATCAGCTGATGGTCGACATTGGGGATCAAGAAGCTTATGTAGGAGACGAAGTGGTTTTAATCGGTGCGCAAGATAACCAAATTATTACCCTCCACGAATTAGCTGAAAAAATGGAGACGATCCCTTATGAAGTCCTCACAGGATTTAATGAAAGAGTTCCAAGGTTTTATTCTAAGGCCCTCTAAAATCTCGAAACTTTAAGTTTAGGAATCAAATGACAAGGCTTTGGATCTCGCATTTGAAGAAGCTCTTTTAAGTGCAAAAAGTGCAACTAAAGAGAGTGCTGCACTTGCAAAGATGTAGCAAGCAGGAGAAGCGATCCAGTTTGTTTTCTTGTAAATTAAAAGAGAAACCGAGATTGCAAATCCACCAATGAGTTGCGAGCCAAAGGCTCTAGCTAAAGAGAGCACTCGAAAGCGATACGCTTTTTCAATTAAGCTAATGGCCCAGAAGTTAAAAGGGGCAGCAAGCGCTATTCCCCAAGTGACTAAAACCATTCTCAGAAACAAGACATTGAGTAAAGTTGGATGATTGAGAATTTTAAAGAGAGGGAAAACGAAAAGTGCCGCTGAAATAAGAGCATAGGTAATGAGGCGCTCTTTTCCAATCCGCTTAGAGATCAATCCAAAAATGGGTAGTAAAAAGAAGTCATAGAGGAGGAGAAGGCAGTGTGTTCCCATCATCTCTGCCTTGGTTAAAGAAGTAACAAGGGGTAAGTAACCATTCATAAGATTAGATAGAATTCTGTAATTAGCATATAAAAAACCTGTGAGTAGCGTAATTGCAATGAAGGGAAGAGCTTGAGATCTAATGAGAGTTTTAAGAGGAATAGATGCCTTCTTCTCTAGAGGTAATTCAGGTGCACTTGTAATAAAAGTACCCTTTCTAAGCCAAAACCCCACAAATCCTATAATTCCACTTAAGATAAAAAGTAGGCGCCAATACTGCTCGACTTTCCCTTGAAAGCAAAGATAAGTGATGACTACAGAAGCTAAAATGGTGCCGAGCATAGAACTCATTTCATAATAGCTACTCATTAAGTCTCTGGATTTTTTGGGAACGCTTTCTATAAGAATAAGTGCGGCACCAGGACCTTCTCCTGCAGCAAAAAAACAGATGAGACCCCTTTGAAGGTGAAGAAAGACGGTACTTAAAACTCCTAAAGTTTTGTAAGTGGGGAGCAGGCCTGTAAAAAGAAGGCAAAGCGACATTCCTAAAATAGAAAAATACAGGGCTTTTTTCCTTCCGACTCGATCCCCAATATAACCCCAATATAGAGCTCCAAGAGGTCTAGAGATGAGTCCTATTGGCAAATAGATCAACACTAAAGCAATGATGGGATCTGAATTAGGAAAGAAAAGAGGCGCTATAAAAGGGGCTACAAGTGCAAAGAGGACCTTGTCGTAATGTTCGACAATGTTCCCAATGATCGTGGCATAAAAGAGTTTTCGGGTAATTACTTTTTCCATAGTTTTGACTATGGAGAGAAGAAACAGCGAAGGGGCTGTCTCTCACTCTCCCTCCGCTAGCATGACCTAGATCAGGTATTAAGGGTTATGTTTTGTTAAAAAACATTTTCAGCCAATGAGGCACCCCTGGTGATTAATGGAAAAATTTTAACCAATAATAAAAAAGAATGCAAGAGATATAGATTGACAAGTGATAATTACTTTGTGATTATATCTATTTTATTAATAGATTTTTTTAAATAACTTGAAAATGGGTAGTATGGATTATATTTTAGGTTTAAATAGAGATCACTATTTGCAAGTGCTGTTTATTTTATTAACTATAGCCTCTTCTTCGATTTTATATTTTTCTCTTCGAGGCAGGTTTAAACTCATCGCTCCAAAATTTGGAAAGTTCTCACTGATCCTAACAAATAAAGCTGTATTTTTATTTATATGGTTAGCTTTTATTGGAGCTTCACTCCCTATCTATCTTTTTCTAGTTAAAACATCGACATTTATTATTTATTTCTCTTTGACGATTTTGGTTACATCCGCATTAATTTGTATTGTGAATACACTTTTTAAACCATTAGTGGCTCTGATTTTTAAAATTTCTGCTTGGATTTTCTGTGCACTTATTGTAACGGGTTTATTTTCCCCTTTAGTTAATTATTTAAATAACACTGAATTAAATCTTGGACTGCTTAAAACGTCCTACTTGAAATTGATCGAGTCTATTGGACTAGTAGGTATTCTTACTTGGGCTGCTCTTTCTATATCCACAAAAGTAGAGACTCAATTAAATAAAAATAAGCATATCAATAAATCTACCAAACTTTTGCTTTCAAAACTATTTAGAATGCTTTTGCTGACCCTCTCAATCTTTTTAGGGATGTCACTGGTTGGAATTGATCTTTCTGTAATTACTTTTTTTGCAGGTGCCTTGGGTGTGGCAGTTGGTTTTGGTATGCAAAATATTTTATCCAATATATTTTGTGGAGTGATCCTTCTTTTAGATCGTTCAATTAGACCTGGCGATGTTATTGCTTTAGATGAGAAGGGGAACTATGGAGTAGTCCATAAACTCAATGCACGCTATGTTTCTATACGGACACCAGAAGGTGTTGAGCATATTATTCCTAATGAATCTTTTATTAATAAGAAAATGGAAAGCTTGACCCATAGCGATCCTTTTATACGGACTCATGCGTCATTTGAAGTTGCTTTAGATACAGACATTGACCTTTTAGAAAATCTACTCTTAGCGCTTGTCCATGAAATACCGAGAATTGTTCAAGATCCAGCTCCTAACATGAGAGTTGTCTCAATTCAAAATAATTCTATTAAGGTGAAATTAAGGTTTTGGATATCAGATCCAGAAAATGGTTTAAGCGGAGTCAAAAGTGATGTTTATCGAAAGTCCTTAAAAGTATTTAAAGAAAATGAGATTAAAATCCCATTTCCGCCTTTGGAGCTCTATTTAAATCATCAAAATTCTTTGAAAGGAGATCCTGAAATAAGTTTAGATTTTCAAACTTAAACTTTAGTGCTAGTTTGTCTTTTTAAGACTGAAGAGCTCAATTTGTCTTTCCTAATCAAACTCACCCATAAGATAATCTTCAAAAGGGGTGATTTGAATCCCTTGATAACTCTCTTTTTTGCCTTGATAGATGAGAAAACTGGCATGAGCTTCTTTTTGATAAGATCTTAATGTTTTTAACATATCGGGCTTGAGAGTGGATGATTTTTTGATTTCAAACCACTCTTGTCTATTTTTTCGATCAATAATAAGATCGACTTCAGATTTGTCTTGAGTTCTTAAGTAGTAAAGCGAGGCATCTGATGCTGTATGCAGCTCTTTTTTGTAAATTTCACTAATGATATAGTTCTCAAAAATAGGTCCAGCGAGGGGACCTTTATCATATTGATCAAAGCTGTCAATCCCCGTCAAGTAACTTACAAGTCCTGTATCATAAAAATAGATTTTAGGGCTTTTAACAATTCTATTTCCTAAATTTTTGAAATAAGGGGGTAATAAAAAAAGAACATAGCTTGCTTCTAAAATAGAGAGCCATCTTTTAATTGTGGGGACTGAAACTCCAATGTTTTTGGCATAGTGTGACATATCCAGCGTTTGAGAGACGTGAGCCGCTAGAAGCTGTATTAAACGTCTAAAATCTCGTAGATCTCCAACGTTTGCAAGAGTTCTTAAATCTTTATGTAAATAGGTGTCTACATAAGAAGAGTACCAGAGATTAGATTCAAAATAATCTCTCATAACAAGCTCTGGATAAGCTCCTCTAAAAATAGATTCTTGGGTTAATGCTTTTGGCATTTCTTGGTATTGGAAAGGTAGAAGAGAGATGAGGCCTATTCTTCCAGCAAGAGATTCTGATGCAGATTTTAAGAAAGTAAATTGAGTAGAGCCTGTCAAAACAAAGTTGCCATAGGTCTTCCTATTTTGATCTACCACTAGTTTGATAGCTTGAAAGATACTGGGAACCCGTTGTACTTCATCAAAAATTACTTGTTTTTGATGCCTTTTTAGGAAAGCTACAGGATCATCCTGAAAAAATTGAATGTTTCTCTCATCATCAAAAGTAACATATTCATAGTCGTGTAAAAGGTGCTGTAAAAGAGTAGATTTCCCTGACTGCCTGGGTCCTGTTATTCCAACAACAGGAAAGCGTCTAAACGACTTAATTTCAGTATATTAACTATAGGTTTAATCATTTTGAAGCCTCAAAAAGAGACTTTTTGCTATAATAGGCCTCATTAATTGTAGGAAAAAGATGTCAGAAACTAAAAGTGCCCCTTGGTATAAAGATGGACTTTCATTTGAGTGTACAGGTTGTGGGAAGTGTTGCTCGGGGTGCCCTGGCTACGTTTGGATCGATGAAGCTGAAATGCTAGAGATGGCCCAGTTTTTGAAATTATCCTTAAAAGATTTTAAGATGAAATATGTTCGTCAAATAGGTCGTCGATTTTCATTAAAAGAATTACCGGGTAGAGATTACAGCTGTGTATTTTTGAATGGCAAGCAATGTGATATCTACAGCGTTAGGCCTAAGCAGTGCAGAACCTATCCCTTTTGGCCAAAAATTCTCAAATCAGAATCTACTTGGGAGGGTGAGGCAGGGTCGTGCGAAGGAATTTCAAAGGAAGCACCGGTGGTCCCTTTAGAAGAGATAGAGAAGAAGTCAGGGTTGTGATACAAAGTTTGTTTAAAAGAGGTTCCTCTATGTCCAAATCAACACCCTATAATTTTCAGCACTTTAAAATCAGTCATTTTGATTTTGAGAACTTTCAGGGTCCCAAAGAGGGAGGTCCAGCTCTTAATTTTAAAGCTTTGACAATAGATGGGACGTCTGTTCAGCTTTCTGATTACTTTGATCAGTTAGTTATTCTATCTTTTGGAAGCTATTCGTGCCCTCATTTTGCAGGCCACATTGAAGAGATGAATGAGCTTAAAATGAAATACCCACAAGCTCACTTTTTAGTCCTCTACACAAGAGAGACTCATCCAGGCGGACGTGTGCCTGTTCACCACAGTATGCAAGAAAAGCTAAAGATGGCTAAGAAGACACAACAAGAGTTAAAAGATCAGCGAAGAATTCTAGTTGATGATTTAGAGGGGAGTGCACATAAAAAATATGGAGCTCTTCCAAATGCGGTTTATGTAATCGATACTCAAAAAGAAATTCTCTATCGAGATGAGTGGGAGAGTCCAGGACGTATAGAGTCTGTTTTAGAATGTTACTTTAAAAAAGAGCCAATCGACACCGATCAAATTAAAAAGATACCTCGAAAATCTAAGTCCGGTATCTATCACTTCATCAAGCTTCTTAAACTTGCAGGTATTGTTTCAATCTGGGATTTGATTAAAGCCATTGTCATAGAAGTAAAAGGGGATCCTAAGAAAGTTAAGTTTTAAGAATGTCTTAAGGCATTGGTGATGATTTCTGAGAGTTCTAAAGTATCAGATCCTTCTTGGATCACTTTTTCAACCGCTTTCTTAGCATGTACTTGTGAAAAGCCAAGGTTGATTAAGGCCTGCAGAGCATCCTGTATTTTGTGCTGGGAAGCGTTTAGGGGTATCGATGAAGTTGATAAACAGATTTTACCGAGCTTATCTCGAATATCAAAGACAAGTCTTTCTGCTGTTTTTTTACCAATACCAGGAACTGTTGCAATGAGCGCAACATTTTGTTCATGGACCGCTTGCTGAAGAGAGTTTGGGGTGAATTTGCTAAGAAGGCAAAGAGCCGTTTTAGGACCCACTCCTGAAATGCCAATAAGTAGTTCAAAAAGGTCACGGGAATTATCTTCAATAAAGCCATAGAGGGTATGAGCATTTTCTCTAATGATTAAAGAAGTGTAGAGGGTGCAAGTTTGATTAAGAGGGAGAGACAGAGCATTGGGTGGAATGAAAATTTTATAACCAATACCTTGAACATCTAAAACTGCATAAGTTGGATTGTTTTCGATTAAGGTGCCTCGTAAAAATGCGTACATTAAGATCTACCTCCCTAAAAGGTTTTGAAGTTTTTCGTTTAGATGGGATGAATGTGCATGACAAAGAGCAAGAGCTAAAGCATCTGAGGTATCTTCACAAATTAGGGCATCTAAATTGAGCAAAATTTTCACCATCTTTTGAACTTGTAGCTTACTTGCATGGCCTTTTCCTACCACCGCTTTTTTAGCAAGGGTTGGAGCATACTCTTTAACAGAAACATCATGCTTAGCAGCAGCAATTAAGCAAGCTCCTCTGGCCATACCTAATTTTATGGCACTTTGCACATTTTTATTGACAAATTGAGTTTCAACTGCCAAAAACTGTGGTTTAAATTTTAGAAGTAGATGATCTAAAGCGGTGAAGATAGCGTAGTACTTCTTTTCTAATGGAGCTTTTGGAGGAGGCTTAATAGTTCCATAGTACAAAACTTTGGAGCGATTATTTTCATGCTGAATAATTCCAATGCCAGTGATTCGAGTTCCAGGATCTACACCAATTATGATCATAAAATTAAATTTTTCTTTAGTGTTATGAGAAAGAGATTTTATTTCTTCTTTAGAGAAAAAAGTCAATTTAGCTTAAACTAGTTGCCAAATCAAGAAGGTTTATTCATTTTGAATAAAATAGAGCCAAAAAACATTGTAATTAGAATGCCCAACTGGATTGGTGATGCCGTAATGGCTACTCCTATAATCAGGGAAGTGCGCTGCCATTGGAAGAATGCTAAAATCACTATAATGGCTCCCAAGTCTATCTGCTCTCTTTTTCAAAAAGATCCTTTCGTTGATGATTTTTTTCTGTTTGATAAAAAAGGGCCTCATAAAGAGCAACTTTTCGATCTGAAAAATAAAAAATTTGACTTTGCATTTATTCTCACTAATTCTTTTTCCTCTGCATGGCTCTTTTATAGGGCAAAAATTCCCTGCCGGATGGGGTACTCAAAAGATTTGAGAAAGTGGCTTCTCTCTGATTCTTTGCCTTACCCGAAAGACAAAACAAAAGAGCATATGATTCAAACCTATTACCGGCTTTTAAAGAATGTGGGGATCCAAACTGAATCAGCACCTAAACTTTATCTTTCAGATCAGGAAAAAAAATGCGCGAATACTTTTCTAGATAAATGTGAAATTTTTTCAGATCATATTTTAGTGGGAATAAATCCATCTGCAGCCTTCGGCTCAAGTAAATGCTGGTTGGAAGATCGCTATCGGACTGTTGCCAAAAAACTACTAGAAAATTCGAATATTATTCTCTTTTTCTTTGGTGATACAACAAACGAAGAAAAAGTAAGGCGTATATCAAATGACCTAGGTCCAAGAGCCTTTAACCTTGCGGGGACTACCACGCTCAGACAGCTGATGGCCCTTTTAAATAGATGTGATCTTTTTTTGACCAATGATAGTGGTCCGATGCATATGGCATGTGCTTTAAATACACGTGTTTTAGCCCTTTTTGGATCAACGAGTCCTGAAGCTACCGGTCCTTATCACTCCTCTAGAGTGATTCGGAAGAAAGTGATGTGCTCACCTTGCTTTAAAAGAGAATGCCCCATTGACTTCCGATGTATGAAGGCAATTACAGTAGAAGAGGTCTACCAAACCGTATTAGACGAACTTAAAATCTCCAAAGTTGAAATATGACCAAACCCAAGCTCGTTTTTATAGGGCGACAATATCACAGTAAAACTAAGAGTGATCAGATGATTCTCTCTTTACTAGAAGATCATTTTGAAATTGATCTTTTAAGACGTGAGCAGTACACCGATCGAGAACTTGTAGTGGCGATCAACCAAAGTCAGCCAAGTGTTGTCTTCTTCTGGTGTTTACCCCCCTCTACAACCAAACATCTTTGGAAAATTAAATGTAAAAATACCGTTTGGGCCCCCATGTGGGATGGCTTTAAACCTCTCAAATTTCGTAAAAGGATGCTAATTACCTCCTCTAAACTTAAGGTGCTTTGTTTTAGCCGGGCTCTCTACAACTATTTTGCTACAACCAGAATTCCTTGTCGTTATTGGCAGTGTGCCCTCAAACCTAATTTTAAGCGTTTTGAGAACAAACCCCCTTACGTACTCTTTTTGTGGCAAAGAGAAGCTTTGATTAATTTAGATAACGTCGTAAAACTCATTGGAGAACAGAATATCAAAAAGATACTCTATAAAAGTGAAATAGGCGACTTTCCACATCGAAATTATTCTTTTGAAATTGAAAAACTCAAAGACTGGATGAGTGATACTGACTATCAAGCTAAAATAGAAGAAGCCGATTTTTACATTGCACCTAGGCGCACTGAAGGAATAGGGTTTAGTTTTTTAGAAGCTATGAGCCATGGAAAAGTGGTTTTAGCTTACAATGAATCGACTATGAATGAATATTTAATTGAAGGGGAAAATGGCTACCTCTTTGACGAGCACTTTCAACTGAAGGGACTTTTAAAATCCCCTCAATCCTTGTCTAAAAGGATGGAGGAAATTGCAAATAAAGCCTATGAAAACTGGGAACAGACTAAACACAAAATTGTTCCCTTTCTTTTGGAAAAGTAATCAAGGAGTATTATGAAAGCGTTAATTTTAGCAGGAGGTCTTGGAACCCGTTTAAAAAGTGTCGTGCAAGACGTGCCAAAACCGATGGCCCCTATCCGCAGCAGGCCTTTTTTAGAATACCTACTTGATTTTTGGATTGAGCAGGGGATTACAGAATTTTATATGTCTACTTGTCACTTAGCTGAAAAAATAGAGAGCCACTTTAAAGAGGAGTATAGAGGGAGGCCTTTGCATCAAATTCAAGAGCCAACGCCTCTTGGAACAGGAGGGGCTGTACTTTACGCACTTGACCAAATCAAAGGTTCAGAAGAAATGGTGGTGGTTAATGGAGATACTTTTTTTGAACTTGATTTTTTGAAGATGCTACAGTTTCATAAAGAGAAGCAATCTAATTTGACTTTGGGACTAAGGCAAGTTGAATTAAATGATCGCTACAGTGGAATTCAAATGGATACAAAAGGTCAAATTGAACTTTTTTCTAAAAGAGAAACGGGTTCAAAAAATCTCTTGATTAATGCAGGCGTCTATATTCTAAAACCTGATTTATTTAAGGAAGACACGTTTACTCTTGGAGAGAAGTATTCTCTTGAAGATGATATATTTCCAAAACTGATAAAGAAACATTCAGTTTATGGATTTGTTGCAACAGGGAGATTCATTGATATTGGAATCCCAAATGACTATGCTAAAGCTCAACTTTTTTTTCATTCATGATGTTAACTATTCACAATCCTAAACGTATTTTGATCACCAGTCCCCATAATTTAGGGGATTTTGTTGCAAAAGTGCCTTTTATCCGATTATTGAAACAAAAGTTTCCAAAGAGTCAAGTGCTCCTGTTCACTAGACCTTATATTATACCTCTTGCTCGATGCATTCTAGAAATAGATGAAATCCACGACTTTGAAGCTTTTTTTAGTCAAAAAGAGGACAGTATCATAGAAAGCCTTAAGGCTATGGAAATTGATGTTTGCATTCATATCCTATCGATTAGCCACTCTTTAGGGCCTAATGTGATAGCTTATGCCCAAAAAGCAGGTATCCCAAATCGTGTGGGTAATATACGTAAGTCTCGCTGGGTATTATTTAGAAAAAAGAACTTTGGTCTAACCCATAATCTCCGAAAAAGGAGGATTCTTCCGAAGCTTCATGAGTTTGAGTGGAATCTACTACCTCTTCAATTTTTTGGATCATCTTTTAAATTAGAAAAATTGAATCTAAATGAGCTTTTGATAACAGATACGCCTTCTGAAGAAAAAAGCCATTATCTGAAAGAAAACGCCTTTAACCTTATCGTACATCCAGGTTCACACGGAAATGCAAAAGAATGGCCAGGGAGCCACTATAAGCAGTTAATAAAGGAGTTAGACCCTTCAATTCATGTTATTTTAACAGGTTCATCTGAAGAGCGTTATCGCTTTAATATGCTTCATTTTGAAAAGAGAGAGGTTTTAGATCTAAGAGGAGAGCTTTCCTTAGAAGAATTAATTCATTTAATTAGTCAAGCAGACGGAGTATTAGCAGCAAGTACAGGGCCTATTCATATCGCCTCTCTTTTTGGAGTGCGTACTCTTGCGCTTTTTCCAAAACAAAAGAGTATGGGGCCTGAAATATGGGGCCCCAAGGGTCCTTACGCGGAGATTCTACAAAGTAGCAAGATTTGTTCAGCTTGCCAAAAACGGCTTACAGACTTTAACAAAAAACTGTGCACGTGTATGGAAGGGATTCGGGTCGACCAAGTAAATGAGTGTTTGGAAAATTGGGTGGCACATGAAAATTTTATATGATAGTAGCGTCTTAATTTCCGCATTTTTAACAGAAGCCTCGATTCATCGAACAGGTGTTTTTCGGTATGTGGAAAGCTTAGCACTTCAACTTCAAAGAAAAACAGATGTTTCTGTGAGCTTTTACTCCTCATTAAATACTCACCAAAATACCCTTTGGCAAAATAAAGTTTTGGAGCTTGCTCACCTGCAAAACATTCCTCTTATTAATGTGCACCATCCATTAAAAGATCATATTCATAAGTTATCAGATCAACTTCAAGAGGTCACAGCTTGGAGACGTGTTTTAATAAAAGGGTATCGAGAAAGTCTGAGATTGATTCTAAACAATTCTAAATTTGAAGATCAAAAGTTTGAAGATTTTGACCTCTTTTACTCTCCCTATCATCCTCTTCCTAAATTTGTTAAAGACAAAAAGCGTCTCATTACTTTCAATACGATTCATGACTTAATCCCCATAAAATACCCCAAATTTTTTAAAGATAGTAAGAAAGGCTTTTTTGATCGTATTTTGAAAAAGCCAAAGCCTTGGCAGTACTTTTTTGCTCTGTCTGAATCGACAAAAGCTGATATGTGTCATTACTATTCAATTTCTCCAGAGCGCATCTTTATTGTGAATTCAGCGCCCCCCTCTGATCTTTTTTATCCGATAAAAGACCCTACCCTTATAGAAACGGTAAAAGCCAAATATAAAATCAACGGCCCTTACCTTTTAAGTTTAGCTACTCTAGAGCCTAGAAAAAATATTCCATTTTTAGTCGATTCCTTTATTAAGCTCATTGAAGAGCGACCTGATTTAGAACTTTCACTGGTTCTTTCAGGAGCTAAAGGATGGGGCTTTGAAGCACTACTCGAAAAAATTAAAAAGCACTCGGATCGTATCCTTTTAACTGGTTTTGTTGAAGATCAAGATTTAGCAGCACTCTATAACGGCGCTATGGCATTCGTTTATCCCTCACTTTATGAAGGGTTTGGCCTGCCTCCTCTAGAAGCTATGAGCTGTGGCATTCCAGTTATTGTCTCAGACACTTCCTCTCTTCCCGAGGTTGTGGGCCAAGCAGGGCTTTATATTGATCCTACCCATTCAGACGACCTCTGCCAAAGAATTCTTCAGATCTATGAAAGTGAAGAATTAAGAAAAGAGCTTTCTCAAAAGTCTCTTATTCAAGCGAAAAAATTCACCTGGGAGAAGAACGCAGAGAGGGCCTGCAATGCCTTTCAATCGATTCTTTAACCTTACTGGTTTTCATGGTTGGCAAGGTTGAAGTCTACTATAAAGCATTTTACTCCAATCTAAAGTCGTTTTAACAAAGGTAAATGACCGATTCCCTAAATTCATAGCACTCTCTTGCCGATCTTCATCTTTCATATCTTTCAGCAATATGCCTTGCTCTAGATTTGGGCTAGTCGTTCCAGCTATGCAATTAACAAAGCACCCTAAAGTAGCTGTAGCAAGTGAAGTGACTAGTACAACTGGAGCTGCTACAACATAACAAGCTGTTCGAGGGCAACAAAACCTTATTGGATCTGGTGAAGAAGAGGGGGTAGCTGACCATCCATCTTTTTGAATAGTTCGAAGTTCATTTCCTGAAAGTTCTTTAAGCACTTTGAATGTCCTTTTAAATTTTTTTATATATATAAATAGTATGCTATTTATGCGTTTTATTGAAGATCCAAAATGGAAGGGTAGAATTTCAATCACTTGGTAGTTTATTATTCTGATAATTTTTAGAAAGTTAGTAACGAAAAGGTAGCATTATGAAAATTGGAGTAATAGGGGCTACTGGCCAAGTTGGAAAAGAACTTGTTACCTTTTTGAAAAAAGGTAAACAATCAGCAAAATTGCTCTGTCGTGATATCGAAAAGATTGCTGATCAAAAGGACTTTTTTGAAATCACTCATTTTGATTTTAAGGATCCCAGCACCTATGAGCAAGCTATCGATGGGTGTGATCGAATCTTTTTAGTTACTGGTGGTATTAATGCTGATTTCGTCAATAATTTTTTGTCAGTAGTCGAAAAAAAGAGCATTAAACAAATTGTTCTTATCTCAGGCCTTGGTGTAAGTACAAATCAAAGTCACTTCCTTTTAAATATAGAAAAAATAATCGAGAGTTTTTCAATTCCTTTTGTAAGCCTTAGAGCAAACTGGTTTATGCAGAATTTTTCTAGCTCCTTTTTGAGTATGGTGAAAGAAAAAAGGTCTTTAACTTTCCCAGATGGAAAAGCTCCCTTAAGTTTTATCGATGCAAAAGATTTAGCAGAAGTTGCCTTTTACTTTTTGACGCATCCGATATCTAAAGAAAATTGTTACTATGATATCACGGGAGGCGAGAGCTTAACCCATGAAGCAGTAGCACAAATTTTTTCAAAATATCTTCCTTATTCAGTTGAATATCTAGAATTGACTGAAGAAGAAGCTAAAGAAAACTTGGGATGGGATGACGTTTGGCTTGAACTCTTTAGAGATATTCGAAAAAGAACTACAGCACCCGTGTCGGATGCAGTAGAAAAAATATTAGGGAAAGCTCCAAGAACTTTTGAGGCCTATATTCGAGAAAATAAAGAGCTTTGGTTATAGCCTCTTAGGTTGATACACTATTAATGAGTCTCGGAAGCTGCCCTAATAGATAAAAAGAGAGAGACAAAAGTTGCTACTCAAGATTAGGTCCCGAACACATATGTCCAATTCTTCCAACTGGCATATGAAATTCATGTTTAGAAAGCTCAAAATCTAAAAGAGAGCCTGCAGCAACTACAGGAAACTCTGGCATTTCTTCGACAAGCAACCTCAATTTTGCGAATAGGTGAAGAGCTGCCTGAATCTCATCAAGGAATAGAATAGACTTAGAAGGTGATTAAATAAATCTCTCAATGTAGCTTGTTTTTTCCGATTTCCCACCCCCAATATTCATAGCAAAAAATTGTCTTCTTTGAGTATGAAAAGCAAGCCACAACCTCTGAGTGCTTTTTTTACAAAAAGGAAAAAGCAAACTTTAATCTATATTAAATTAAATTTATGCTAACCTCATGCTAAAATCGATATAGGGCAGATTTATGCATGAAAGCATCACTTATAATTCTTCAAGCTTTCTAGCCTCTTGTTTAGGGTTTGGAAGTGCTCAAAAAGCATGGGAAAATTACAAAGAATCCAAATATACAGCTTGTTGTAAAGAAATAGCCTATACGATTGGGACGCTTTCCTGTGTCGTTTCGTTGGGAGTTTTGGCTTATGTTTGTCTATCTAGCGAGCCAGAAAACACACATAGCCAAGAAACTTCAAATCCTTTTGAAAAAACGACAATATGGGATTTGGGAGAAACCTTATCGACCCTCTCTTCTATTTACTTCGCTATTCGAGAAACAGGTTTTAGCATTTCTAACCTAGTCGCTCCTGTATTACGCCCACCTAACCCAGATTATCTGTCCCCAATGGAACCTATTCCAACGGTAGGCAAAATTAGCTTTAACCCAGAAGTAAAAAATCGAGCCTTTTATTATGAATGGAAAGAAGATGGTACTATCTGGAGCAATAAGCACATGCGTTTGATGCCTGGTTTTGAAATGGTTCCTGTGGAGCGTGTGGGTATTCGATACATACCTTCTGAAAGATCATATATCCGTCTTAAAGGGTAGAGTTCTCCAGAAGCAGGCAGACTGCACAGGTTATTCGAGTCTTTTCTGAGAAAGAGAGGGTGGTGCTGATTAGGGGGGTTTTGGATTTATTTAAAAATAGCAGTTGATTGTTAAAATAAAAAATGTTGATAATTTTGTGTACGAGAGCTATGAACCTATAGGATTTTATTTATGCCATTACTTGATTCAAATGCCGATATCGTTATAAGAAGCTCTCCTAGATCCTAGTTTATTTACCGAGGGAAATCCTAAAAGCTCAACTGTTCTATCTTTTCAAAAGATGCTTCCAAAATTAAGCGAGATCTCAAGGCTGGATAGTGTGTTAAGTTATATTCGCGTGCAATCCCAAGGGGATATCCAGCTAGATCCAAAGCATCTTCCTGCTGTTTTTGCTCTTTCTGCTTTGAAAACAAATGGTGTGTACTCAGATATTCTTACCGAAGTGATTCAAGGACAAATAACTCAAGATCAGGCATATGCTCGTCTATCTGCCAATCATGATCTTCCTTTGTATCGTACTTGTCCTCTTCTTTTGAAGGTTAATGAAGCATTCATTACTGAAGTTGCTCTTGTAGCACTAGGCCTAAGCCCTGACGTACTATTACCGAGTGCTGCTGCTAGAGGTCACTTAGATGTAGTTCGAGCTTTACTAGAATCCGGTTGTCCAAAAGATTCTCGAGGAAAGGCATTAAGTCGGGCTGCTAATGGAAGTCACTTAGATGTAGTTCAAGCCTTACTAAAATCCCGTGGTTTAGGAACTTATAAGCAAACATTAAGTCTGGCTGTTGAAAGAGGTGACATAGATGGGTTTGTACCCTTAAAAGGAGAAGAAGCGTCCCCAGTGGATCCTATAGCTGCTCCTAACAGCCATACTTTTAAGTACACTTTAGCATTTGCAGTTTCTGCAGTAGCAATAAGCATTTATGTTAGAGCCTCAAATTGTTGGGAAGAGCCAAATACATATTTTGGGTTTAATAACCCAACTTTTGAAGAGTGTTTTTGGGGAAGATAAAAAAGTTTCATATGACAGTTTAATTCTTAGAATTGAGCTGCTCTAAAGGAAATTGATTAAAATGGTATATTGCCTCCAATTGATTTAGATATAGGTTTGCGTTAAACGAATCTGGTCATTTAAGGAGAATTTATATGTCGGACACAAAAGTTAGCAGACCTAAAAGGTGAAGTTTATAAAGAAAAAGAGAAACTGTTCCTAGATTTTTCAAAATATCTTCTCAGCTCGGTTGAATATTTAGAACTGATTGAAGAAGAAGCTAAAGAAAGTTTGGGATGGGATGACGTTTGGTTTGAACTCTTTAGAGATATTCTAAAAGGAACGATAGCACCCGTGTTGGATGTAGTAGAAAAAATATTAGGAAAAGCTCCGAGGACTTTTGAAACTTATATTCAAAAAAACAAAGAGCTTTGGTTATAGCCTCTTAGGTTGATATAGTTGTTAACTTTTTATTTGATATTCTGGTATATTCTTTTTCAAAAACGGGAGAAAAGAAATGCCTAAATGTTATTCGTTAGATTTACGTGAAAGTGTTCTAAAACATCTGAGTAAAAACCCTGATAAACACGCAGCTAGCGCTTTATTTGGAATAGGGATTGCTACAGTTTTTCGATGGGCAAAACGAAAAAAAGAAACAGGAAGCGTCAAAGCTTTACATAGAGAATATGCTTATAAAAAGATTGATGACCAAGCATTAATTAAATATGTAGAAGAGCATCCAGATCATTTTTTGTCAGAGATTGGGGAGCATTTTTCAATGAGTACTCAGGGGATTTTTTCAGCGCTTAAGCGCTTGAAAATCACACGAAAAAAAAAACTACTCTCTATAAGGAGAGAGATGGCGAGAAAAGAAAAAAGTTTGAAGAAGAGCTTGAAAAAATTCCAAAACATCAAAGAGTGTATTTAGATGAAAGTGGTGTGAATCGATATATTTTTCGTGAATATGGGAGAGGAAAGCGAGGAGAAAAAGTTATGGGAGAAGTGTCAGGAACTCGCTTTGTTAGAAAAAGCATCATTGCAGCCTTATCTGGAAATCATTTTTTCGCACCGATGACTTTTGAAGGAACCTGTGAAACGAATTTGTTTAATGCTTGGTTAAGAGAAGTTTTAATTCCTGAACTCCAGCCGGGGCAAGTGCTTATACTAGACAACGCTAGTTTTCATAAATCACTAGAAACTAAAAGATTAATTGAGGAATCTGGATGTCATCTGCTGTTTTTGCCTCCCTATTCTCCTGATTTAAATCCAATAGAAAAATGTTGGGCAAACCTCAAAAATAAAGTTAAAGAGTTGCTGAGAAAAATAAAAGAATTTAACCAAGCTTTTTATAGAGCTATTTTATCAATGTAAATCAGATCGACTATACACTATTAATGAGCCTCGGAAGCTGCCCTAATAGATAAAAAGGGAGAGACAAAAGTTGATACTCAACATTAGATTCCGATAAATTGTTAATTCGGATTTGGCTTAACTTAGGTTGATCTGAGTTTATTCTTACAGCTAATGTTTTCTTTTTTTTCATCATAAAATAATGAAGAGATCTAAGTTTACCTATAGTTCCAGCTTTTACCTCAATAGGGATAACTTGGTTTTCATGTTGAATAATAAAATCAACCTCAGCATCGGAGCCTTTTTTTTCTCTATTCCAGTAGTAAAGAGGAGGTGCAAAGTAGGCTGGAGTTATGGTGCGTAGTAACTGGCCTACTAATTGTTCAGCCATACCTCCGTTATTGATCATGGAAATCTCTGTTACAGATGCCATTTGATGTAAAGAGAGTCCGAGTGATGCTCCACAGAGCCCACAGTCGAGCATAATGACTTTTGAAAATTTTGTGTTAGTTTCGGCTCCTAAAGGTAAGCCGTTAGCAGATGTTGAAACAATTTGATGACATAATCTTGCCTTAGAAAGTAATTCAAGAGCTTGTTTTAAGGGAGCGGATTTCACTTCAGAGTTCACGTTTTTATAGACGAATTTCTTTCCTAGCTGCCTTGGAATTGCTGTGAAGATCTCTTCTATGCGATCTATTGAAAGGCGACCACTATATTTTGAGAAGTCATCCCTATAAGTTGCTAAAAGGTCAAAGTGAATTTGATTAATGATATCTGGAGCTTTTTCGGTTGCCCAGCTTGAAACAGCAGCAGGCATTCCTCCTACAACTAAATATTCTTTAATTTTTTGTATAAGTTGCAGATGAATTGATTCAGGAATATTAGAACCTAAGTGGTAATCTTGCAAATAAGTACGAAGTTCATGTAGATCTAGCGCATCTAAAAATTCTTCAAATGAAAGAGGCTCAAGATACATATAACCAATTCTTCCAACCGGCATACTAAATTCGTGTTCAGAAAGAGCAAAGTCTAAAAGAGATCCTGCCGCAACTACTGGGAGCTCAGGCATTTCTTCAGCAAACCACCTCAATTTTGAAAGTAGGTGAGGGGCTGCCTGAATTTCATCAAGAAATAGAATGGATTTTGAAGGCTCAATTTTGTTCCCTGTTGATGTACTCAGATTAATTAGTATTTCTTTCGGATCATTTGATGAGAATAAAGATTCAAAGTCAGGTCGCCTCTCAAAGTTAAGTTCGACGAGTCTTCGCCCCGAGGAGGAGGCTAGGTTTCGAACAAGCCAGGTTTTCCCAGTTTGGCGAGCACCTCGTATAACTAATGGTTTATTTTTTTTTGAGTTTAGCCAGTCTTTCAAAAATGAAGTGCGATCACGTTTCATATTATGTCCTTCTTACTTTAGGGTCATATTAAGTGTATTCTGGGTATTAAGTCTACATAATTGGAGGCTCTTTTGGCTATTAAGTATGCATAATAGGGGGCACTTTTAGAGAGTAAGTCTTCAAAAGAGGGTTTTTTTGATAACTTTAGAATTTTAACTTTTATAAAACACTTATAAGTAGTAGCTTAATGTTTTTTAAGCACTTATGTCAAATAGAGTGTTTGAAGGTAGGGGTTTTCTCTCACAAATTTTAACTTGAAAAGGTTTTTGCCTTATATTATTTTAATTCAAGCGAATGGAGTAATCTAAAATGTCTTTTTCTGATGAAAAAAGAAAAATAGAGGTTATTGAATATGATCCTCAATGGTCCAAATTGTTTGAATTAGAGGCAAAGCGTGTTAAACAAGCCTTGGGGTGCAATTGCATCATGGTTCATCACATTGGTTCAACCTCTGTTCCTGGTCTATGTGCCAAACCTATCATCGATATGCTGCCTGTGGTCCGCGATATTCAAGAAGTCGACAAAGTCACAAAGGTTATGGAATCTCTAGGGTACGAAGCTAAAGGCGAATATGGTATAGCCTTCAGAAGATTTTTTCAAAAAGGCAAGAATACTCGGACCCATAATATACATGTGTATCAGGAAGATGATCCAGAAATTAGCAGATATTTGAAATTTCGTGATTGGATGCGCTCTCATACTGGAGATGCGGAAAGTTACGCTAAACTTAAACTGGAATTAGCCGCGAAATTTCCTCACGACATCTTAGGTTATTGTAACGGTAAGGATGCCTTCGTTGCAAAGATTGATGTAAAAGATGGATTTGATGGGTATCGCATCGTGCAAGCATTAACTGATCGAGAATGGTCAGCAGTACGTAATTTACGACAGCAGTCTTTTTTAAAATCAAAAGTAGACGCCTTTACTTGGACATTCACGCATAAAGATCACATTCATTTTGTCTTCTATAAAAACGCAGAAGTTGTTGGATATGTGCACCTTCAGTTTTTGCTCGAAAATAGGGCTGTTTTAAGAATTCTGGTAATTGATAAGCACTACCACAATCTTGGGATTGAAAGTCAGTTTTTAAGGCTTTGTGAACGCTGGTTATATCATCAAGGCTTCAAAAAGCTATTAATTCAACCTTCGAAAGAAACATATAAATTTTACATTGGTCATGGATACGTAGAAATGCCATTCAAAGATCTTGATTTTGATGAAAGTGATTCGCAAGGTATCAAAATAGGGAAAAATCTTACAATTGATTGTAACCTTTTAAATTATTGAATACCAATTTCAAGAAGAGATTTTCGAACGGTTTTCGGGCTGAAATCACCCTCTTTATTTTTTAAAGGACAGAAAATGTGCTCTCTTGGATAGGTGAGAACTGTCGTTTTCTTTGAATAAGGCAGAATATCAAAAATGTAGGTTTCAGATTTCCAGCAGTTTGGTTTTAGGGGGTGAACCGTCTTTTGAATTTCAAAATCAAATCGAGGAGCCATCTTCATAACCTTATGAAAAGGAAGATCTAATTTAGCACATTTTTTAGAGAAGTCTAAAGTCAAAGCAAAGAGACTTAAGTTTGCAGCAGGTTCTTCATCAAAGAGGGTGTTACTTGGAATCTCATGATATTCAAGAACAACAGGTTTTTTATCTTGAGAGACGATAATTCCAACTTTCTCTTTCGAAGAGAGCCTTGTACAACTTTTTAATGTGAGATCTGATTTAGATTGTATGAGTTCTCCAAAGAGTTCAAAATCATAAGGGTCTGCAAGAGGGTTATCGACTAAAACAACATTTAAGTACTCAATACCTAAATCCTTCCACTTTTTTAAGACACCTTGTCCTTCAAATTCTGTAAAACAACTGCCATTTCCATCTGGGCCATAAGCGATTTGGGTTTTGTCATCTAAGAAAAGTCTTTCTTCAAAATCCAAATGAGGAAGTTCTGTTTGAGTAAAAAAATAAACCTGGCTCTCTTTTAGATCAAAATAGTTGTGTTGCTCAAAAAAGCTTCGAGTAAGGTGATCATTGTCAGGAGAAGTCATGATAGCTAAGGGGAGATCTCTATGAGTTTTTTTACTAGCTTCTTTGACTCGTTCACAGAAAATTTGAAAGAGACTTTTGTGGTAAATAGGGGTAATGGGAAACGTTCCTTTCGGCCCTTGGTGTCCAAGTCTTGTGCCCTGCCCTCCCGCAATCAAAATAGAGCCGCACTGTCCAAGAGAGGCAGCTTTTAAGCCAAGTTCAGCTTTTTCCTTAGATCCAGATTCGAGAAGAGATCTATAAGGGGTCACTTTTTGTAATTCAATTTGATCCTGAGAAAAAAGGGCTTGCTGCTTTTTAAACTTTTGAATGTCTATTGCTAAGATATCTTGGATCAGGACCTCTTGCTCTTCTTTTAAAAGAGAGGGGAAAAGCTCCAAAAGGTGGCTTTGTGATATAAGCTTTAATTTCTTTTGAGCTTTTAAATAATTTGTTAAACTATTATTATTCATATGACTTATTATTAATTTTTTCGGTTTTTATTTAAAGTAAATGATTTTTAGAAGCATGAAAATTATCTATCCATATAACGAAACGCTTCCTTTAAGGCGAGCTCATGATGCTTACATTATGAGAACTTGTGCCTCCATGGCTTCGGCCGGTCACGATGTCACTCTCCTTTGTGGAAAGGGTTCTTTAGATAAAAAAGAACTGTTTCTGTTTTATAAAATTCATCCCGATAATCCGTTGAAAGTGGTTCAGCTCCCTATTCTCCGGAGAAAAAATCTCATGAGAATTCAGTGGAACTTTCTCTTTTTCTGGCGAGCTCAAAGCTATATCGAGAAGCATAAGCCGGATTGTGTTATTTGCTCCGTTTTAAAGCAAGCAGACTTTCACCTCTCAAGGCGTATTCAAGGTTGCCTCTATCTTTATGAAGTGCACCAGCTTCAATGGTACCCGACCTTAAAAGCTCATATGAATTTAAAGAAAATTCGATGGGAACGTTCTATCTTTGACCGCTGCAATCTCATTACAGTGACGACAAATGCATTGAAGAACATTCTAATGACCTATCCCTACCAGGTGAAAATCCCTATTGAAAAGGTTCCTCTAGCTTGTGACTTTGAGGGTTTGGAATCTAAAGGGGAAATAAGACTACCTCTTGAACTTTACTATGTCGGACAGCTCTACCAGTCGCAGGGTTTAGAGAGGCTTTTGATAGCACTAAAAGAAGTAGAAGGGGTTCACTTAAATGTAGTGGGTGGGAAGCCTGAAGAAATCAAAGATTATCAAAATCTCTGTCAAAAAGAACAACTTCAAGATAAGGTTTCATTTAAAGGGTTTCACTCCTCAGATCAGCTTAAAGAAGTTTTGAAAAAAGCAGATGCTTTTATTACAACCTTTGAAAATGAAGAACGTATGCCATACGTTGCGCATACCAAACTTTATGAATACCAAGCTTGGAAAAAGCCTATTATTGCTCCTAAGTTAGAGGTTGTCTGTGAGCATTTATTAAAAGGGGCTCTTTTCTATGAGACAGAACAAGATGAGAGTTTGGTGGAAACTTTGGATCAAATCAAAGACCCTAAAGTCTATCAATCTCTATTGAATGAAGCCTTAGAGCACGTTCCTTTTAATTGGGAAAAAAGAGGATGTCTATTTAATGAATTATTAAATAAACTCCGAATTTCTCAATCAAAATAGAAATACAGCAACTTATTGGAAAAGGAATGAAAATATATACGATTGGATATTTAGGGGCTGGAGCTTGGGGAGTTTGTTTAGCAGATCTTCTCGCAAAGAAAGGACACCGAGTAAAAGTCTGGTGCCGTAATGAAGTACTTGCAAAGCAGCTGAATACTGAAAGAAAACATCCAAACCTCAAAAATTACACCCTCCATAAAGACCTTTATTTTACTTCTAATTTAGCTGAAGTTTTGGAAGACATTGATTTTTTAGTTGAGAGTGTGACCTCATCAGGTACTCGTCCTGTATTTGAACAAGTCAAGAAATTAGCTCCCAATTTAGACTGCCCTATTGTATTGACCTCCAAAGGAATTGAACAAGATTCAGGTTTTCTTCTTCTGGATGTGGTTCTAGATGTTTTAGGGAAAGAATATCAAGATCGACTGACCTATTTAAGTGGCCCAAGCTTTGCAGATGAACTCATTCGGGAGTTGCCTACGACTGTTGTATGTGCAGGTTTTGACCCTGAAGTTACTCATCGAGTGCAGAATCTTTTTCAGTATAAAACCTTTCGAATCTACCCCAACTATGACATCAAAGGAGTAGAATTTGGGGGCGCTATGAAAAATATCATAGCCATTGCTTGCGGCGCTTCTGATGGCCTTGGATTTGGAAATAACTCGAGAGCTGCTCTCATGACTCGAGGTTTACATGAAATTAGAAAATTGGCTATTGCTAAGCAATGTCGATCTGAAACGATTAATGGCTTATCAGGTATGGGAGATCTTTGTCTGACCTGCTCTTCCAAATTTAGTCGTAACTATCGCTTTGGATATTTAATGGCTCAGGGAAAAACGATGGAAGAGGCCAAAAAAGAAATTGGGATGGTTGTGGAAGGGGCTTATACTTGCGTATCTGCTCTTCAGATTGCTGAAAAAATGGGAGTTTCTTTGCCCATTACAGAAGCGGTCCATAAAGTCCTATACAAAGGGGTGAAACCTATGGATGCTGTTCGATTTCTCTTAGAGAGAGAAGTAAAAGAGGAGCATCTTTAATGGAAGTGATTCAAGCTAGTGAAATGGCGCGTATTGAAAAGCTTGCTTTTCAAGAAGGAGCTTCAGGGGATGCCTTTATGCAAAAGGCAGCTAAGGGAATTGCTGAAGCTATCGATCGCTACATGAATGAACACCATCTAGAACGAAAAATTACCTTCTTTTCTGGTAAGGGAAACAATGGAGGAGATGTTTTCTGTGCAGCTCTTTTACTTATGAAAGAGGGATATCAGCTCACTGGATACCACACAAACCCGTTAGATACTTGCAGTCCTCTTTGTCAAAAATATGGGAAGGCGTTCCAAAATCAAGCGCATAAGCTTATTTTAATTGAAACAGCTGGTCAAATAGAACTTCCATCAGAAGGGATTTTATTAGATGGAATTTTAGGGACAGGATTTCAAGGGAAACCTACTCCAAAGTTAGAAGCAATTTTTAACAAAATAAATGAGACTCGTGTTCCTGTTTTTGCAATTGATATCCCGTCGGGATTGAACGGAGATACAGGCGTTGTTGAAAGCGCGGCTATTGAGGCGAGTAATACCTTATTTTTAGGATTACCTAAGAAAGGTTTTTTTATTCGAGATGGATGGAGCCATGTTGGACAACTTGAACCTGTAGACTTTGGCCTCGATGCCAAATACATTAAGCAGGCAAAAGCTGAGTATGAACTTTTACAAGAAGAAGATATCCAGTCTCTGTTCCCGAAAGTTATTCGCAATAGACACAAATATCAAGCAGGGTATGTTGTTGGACTCTCTGGATCTAAAGGGATGATGGGTGCTTCTCTTTTATCAGGTATGGCTGCTTTAAAATCAGGTGCTGGAATAGTAAAAGTAATTCATCTAGAAGATGAATTTACAGACCAAGCAGCAAATCCAGAACTCATTCATAAAACTCTTAGTTTTGAGCAAGTCGATGAAGCACTTGAGCTCATGAATCAAGCAACCGCTGTTTATTTAGGTCCTGGTATGGGTACCTCAGACAAATCTCTCGCTTTTTTGACTGAGCTACTTCCTAAAATCGAGAAGCCTTGTGTCATTGACGCAGATGCCTTAACTTTGATTACTAAAAATAAACTAGCTTTTCCAAAAGAGACCCTAATTACTCCTCATTTAGGCGAAATGCACCGCCTTTTAGGCCAAAAGCCAGAAGATCCCTTAGAACTCATTGAACTTTGTAAACAATATGCCTCGGAGCATTCAATTACTCTTTTACTTAAAGGGGGTCCCTCCTTTATTTTTCAGAAGGATCAGATTCCTTTAGTAAATCCTACAGGAGACCCTGGTATGGCCACCGCAGGATCTGGAGATGTCTTAACAGGAATACTTGTAGGGCTTTTGTCTCAAATAGGGATGGATACTTTTAAAGCAGCCAAGCTAGGCGTTTTTCTCCATGGAAAAGTTGGGGAAATTGCAGCTAGAAAAAGGTCTTCTTACTCGGTAACAGCTTCTGACCTTGTTAAATTCCTTTATAAAGTCTTTAAGAAATAGTATTTTTTAACTCTCGCGACTACGATCTATCTATTTACAGCCAGGAAGTTATATTTTGAAGCTAGGGTCAAATTAAGTATTGATTTGGGCTCTTAAACTTAAAATTCAGCTTGCTACTAATTTGTTACTAAAATCTACTAAATTAGTAGTTGCAGTGTTTTATTTCTTTAAGTTTCTTGTATTTAGTGTTATATGTTTCTACTAGTTTCCTACTAAAATCTACTAAATTAGTAATTGACGCTAATGTTAAAGGCTTGCTACTATAAAGTAAAAAGTTGGTATGAACATGAAAATTCCTCGTAAACCCCCAAAAATTGATGATGAGCAAAATGCCTTTTTCTCAAATTCAGAAAAATTCAGGATTATTAGAGAAGAAGGGGTGAGAACTGAGCGTGAAGGAAAATACCGGCATTGGGATATATTAAGGCACTTAACACCTCCGCAAAGTTTGACTGTTGAGGAATGGTGGGCAGGTATTAAGATGCAACGCCTTTTAGGGTATAAAGAGGTGCCATTATGGGATAAAAAAAGAATAGATCTTTTTTATTATAACTTGACGGATCCTGTAATGGAACAACTTCATCGAATCGATTTAGGAGCGGGAAGTTCAACAAAAAGTCCAGATGTCATAGTAAATCGACACACTCGGGACCAATATATAGTTCGTTCTTTGATTGAAGAGTCTATTACCTCCAGTCAAATTGAAGGGGCCGCAACAACTCGTCGAGTAGCTAAAGAAATGTTGAAGTCAGGTCGACCCCCACGCGACAAAAGTGAACAAATGATTCTAAATAATTTTCATACAATGCAACAGATTAGAGAATGGAAAGATCGACCTTTAACAAGAGAACTTATTTTTGAGATTCATAGAATGATTACTATTGGAACTTTGGATAAGCCCGATGCTGCGGGTAGATTTCGAAACGAAAATGAACCGGTGGTAGTAGAAGAAATATCGTCAGGAGAGATCTTACATGAACCTCCTCTTGCATCTGAATTAACTGAACGATTAGCTACTATGTGTGATTTTGCTAATGGGAAAACCCCATCTCAATTTATTCACCCTATTATTCGTGCCATTATTCTCCACTTTTGGATAGCTTATGATCATCCTTTTGTAGATGGGAATGGAAGAACTGCCCGAGCACTGTTTTATTGGTTTATGCTTCGTAATGGGTATTGGCTTTTTGAATTTATCTCTATTTCTGAAATTATTCTCAAAGCTCCGGTAAAATATGCTGAGGCATTTTTGTATACTGAAACAGATCAAAATGATCTAACATATTTTATTATCCATCAAATGAAAGTGATCCGAAGGTCTATTCAATCTCTCGATAGCTATATAGAAAAAAAGACAGAAGAGGTCAGTAGCATTGAGTCTTTATTAAAAAATATTGAGGATTTTAACTATCGCCAAGAAATTTTGCTTGCCCATGCTTTGCGTCATCCTGGAGAAAATTATACAATTGAAGCACATAAAAATAGTCATCGAGTTGCATATGAAACAGCGAGGAATGATTTACAAGACTTGAGTGAAAAAGGACTATTGGAAATGGCGAAGAAGGGAAAAGCATATGTCTTTACAGTTCCTTTCAATTTGCCTCAAAAAATTCAGGATCAAAGAAAGAATAAATAAAAAAGTAGAAAAAATCGATTTATTCCCTAGGTGACCGGAAGTAGAGAGATGCATTAAAACATTTTGCTTGGAGTCAAAAATTGGTCGTATAGTTGATGATTATACGGCCATTTTAGCTCAAATACGGCCAAAAATTCTTGGAAAATGGCCGTATTTAACTTCTTAGTTAGTCATTTGGTATGAAAAATGTACTTTTTCCAAAAACTTGACAGAACTCAACTGAATCCGTATACAGTTTTTGAATAGAGAGAGGAGAGCTATGTCAGCGAAATCAGTAAATCCTTGGCTTACCATGTGGTATCGACCAAGTGAAGCCATGCGTTACGTCTTAGAACATTATCCAAGACGCCTTATCCATACTTTAGCTATCTTAGGTGCTTTTACACATATTGCAAATTCAGCAAGCTTCTATTGGCACTCTTGGTGGGTAACGGTACTCATTTGGATTCTTTTAGCTATTATTACAGGACTTATCACTTTATATATCTTTGGGGGCTTGATAAAATGGACGGGAAATTGGCTCCATGGGTCAGCTTCTATGCAACAGGTTTTATCTGCAATAGCTTGGTCTCAGATTCCTGTTCTCTACTTCTTTATTATTCAGATGATCATACTCGCCATCATGGCAGGTGATACAAGTAATGTTGTTTTTGCTTCTTTTCGATTTGTGTTTACGATTTGGGGATTGATTATTTTCTTAGCTTGCTTAAAAGAATCTCAGCGATTTTCGTTTTTTAAGGCTTTAATTAACTACATACTCGCAACAATTGTCATCGCAATTATTGTGATCATTGCTAGCCTTATTACCGTATTTTTTGGAAGTTCTTCTGGAGATTATACGCCTCAAACCAAGTAGCAAAGTGCTTAAGGCCTTCTTTGAGACTCGTTTTAGGCTGATAGCCTAGCTTTCTTTGACTTTTGGAAATATCTGCAAATGTCATTTCCATATCCCCTAAGGCGCGTGGTTCGTAGTGCTTGATTGCTTGTTGACCTAGGACTTCTTCAAGAGTTTCAATGAAAGTGTTGAGTAGGACAGGAGTATTATTGCCGAGGTTAAACACTTCATAACTGTCGTTGCAGTCTATTGTTTTTATAATCCCATCCACAATGTCATCAATGTAGGTGAAGTCGCGCTGTATTTGGGCACCTTTATAGATCGTAATAGGCTCTTTTTTCATAATCTTTTTAGAAAATAAGTAATAGGCCATATCAGGTCGGCCCCAAGGGCCATAGACTGTGAAAAAGCGAAGGCCTATCATTTTCATTCCATAAAGAGCGTGGTAAGCATAAGCCATAAGCTCATTTGCTTTCTTAGTCGCTCCATAGAGATTGATAGGCGTATTAGTAGGGTCATTTTCAGAATAGGGCATCGTCTTTGAGTCTCCGTAGACAGAAGAGGAAGATGCGTAGATTAAAGGAACGTGAGGCGTTTCCTTTAAGACTTCTAATAAATTTGTGAATCCAATGATATTACTTTGAATATAAGCGTCAGGATTTTTAAGAGAATAGCGTACCCCTGCTTGAGCAGCTAAATTTACTACATGTGTTGGCTCAAAGGATTGGAAAGTAGCGCTTAAGGCATCTCGATCAGTTAAATCGACATTTAGAACAGGGACATTGTTTTCTGAAAGAATCTGCGCTCTGTCTTTTTTAAGTTGGACGGAGTAGTAATCATTGAAATTATCCAGACCTAAAACATCCAGGCCTATTTTTTTTAGAGCGAAGGCCAAATGAAACCCTATAAAGCCTGCAGCTCCTGTAATTAAAATACGTTTCATGGCTTTACCTGAGCTACTTCTTCTAAGATTCTATAATAGGAGTCTAATCTTAAAGGAGAGATCAGTTTTTTTTCGAGAGCTTCTTGAAGGCCGCACCCTTTTTCTTTAACGTGTTTGCAATCTGAAAATTTACAATTCAACTGATCAAACTCTGGAAAGAAATATTTAATTTGATCTGGTTCTAAATTTTTAAACCCAAAGCTCTGAATCCCTGGAGTATCGACGCACCAACCTCCTGTCTCTAGCTCTAAAAGCTGCGAAGAGGTCGTTGTGTGTGTTCCCTTTCTTCTTAAACTTACTGGGGCTACTTTGAGCTTACTCTTACCAAGTGCATTAATTAAAGAAGACTTCCCTACACCTGATTCCCCTGAAAAAACAGAAGCTTTATCCTTCATAGTCTCTTTTAAGTCGCTGCACCCCTTTAAAGAGTCTGCACTGACAAAGATCATTGGAATATCCAGCTTCTTATATTGCGCCTGCAGAGTCTTGATAAGCGCTTTTTCTTTTTTAACTTTTTTAGGGTCTTGTTTTGATTTTAAAAGATCCATTTTATTAATTAAAATAACTGGCTTTAAGCCCGCTCTTTGAGCCGCTATCAGATAGAGATCAATTAAGTAGGGATTAATTTGAGGCTCTAAAATAGACGATGTAATCAGTAGAAGATCAATATTTGTCGCTAAGATTTGGTCTTTATGCTTGTGAGAGGGATTTTGCCTCATTAAAATGGTTTGTCTTTCTTCAAGGCTTACAATGACCTTTTTCTCTGGATCAAAGTAGACAATATCTCCACATGCCAGACGGTTTCTATTGCTCTTGAGTTCTTTTTTCAAATTTCCTTTTATTGAGCAGGCATGCATTTCATTTTCTGCATGAATATAAATTGCATCAGGGGATAAAAAAACTACGCGTCCTTTTTTAAGGCCTTCTGTTTTTTCATCTAAGACCTTCTTGACCTGTTTGTATTTTTTCGTCTTATAACTGGAAATAGAAGGTTCATCGTCGTCTAAAAGAAAATCGGGGTCTATTTTCATGAGGGGTTCCCCATCAAGTACATTAGCAAGCTTCCTGCAATAGCAACATTTAAAGAGTCCACATTCTCAATGGGCAAACTTATCTTTTTAAAGTCAGAGTCTGAATTGAGTTGTGAACCTGTAGATTCATTACCTAAGACTAGCATAAAAGGAGTTTTAATAGCGTTCTTATTAAGTGGATCTCCCTTTGCATCTGCAATAAAAACATCCATTTTATTTTTTTCAGCAAGCTCAGTAAGCTCTTCTTGAGAGCCTTGATAAATAGGCACGTATAAAGATGCTCCCATCGAAGCTCTTAAAACTTTAGGACTATAAGGATCAACAGAATCATCGAGAATAAAAATACCCTCATAACCAAAAGCCAAGGCTGTACGTATCAAGGTTCCCATATTTCCAGGGTTTTGAAGGCGATCTAAAACAAGGATTTTCTCTAATCCTTCTAGACTCTGATCACTAGGACGTTCGATTTCAAGAAAGTAACCCTCAGAACTCTTCAAATTTGAAATCTTCTGAATAAGTGCAGAGGAAAGAAAAGTTGCAGGGTGTTCCGTTATAAGGCCTTGCTCTAAAACGCAATTCTTTACCTTAAAATGGAGGAAAGCCTCTTCAACAATCTTGCGCCCTTCTAAAAAAATACTTTGACACTCTTTCCGATATGAAGAGTCTTTCTGTAGCTTCAGGAGGTGCTTAATTAATGAATTCTGTGCACTAGTTATTAATTTCATAAAAAAAAGCATACCATAATAAGCTTTAAATCACTAATTGAAGGAATTAATTATTGAAAATTGCCTTAAAGGGGGCTTTAAGTAGAGAGTTAAGCTTTAACTATCTTTAATTAAGAGTCTTATGTGTTTCAGGCTGTGACATTTTTATAAATTTAGGCTAAAATAATGATTAGGGAATTATATAAAGAGACGGGAAGTAGAAAGAATTCGATTTCTACTCTTGCTTAAGTTTACTTATAACCAAGCTTAGTATTTAAAGATTTTAGATGCTCGTCATAGTAGTCTAAAACATCATCTGAAAAGAACTTCTTCCAACCCCCAATATGTCCGGCTCTATAGTATTGCTTTTTCCATTTGTAATCTAAAAGCTCATCTATTCCAAAGAGAGTCTCTGCGATCTTTTCAATTTCACAGGGAGTCAGCGAAACATTTAAAAATTCAGCGATTCTTTCAAGCTCTTTTTTCTGTTTAAGAGAAGTTCCTCCGCCTTGTGGCCCGATCAAATTCTCAAAGCGACAAACTAAAACATTCTTATAAAGATGGGTATTTTGAAGAGAGGAGAGTTTGAGTACTTGAGCAGCAACTTTTTTAGGTGAGCTGTTATAATGGGTGTTTTGCACCATGAAAAAGATCAGTTTTTTATCTAAGGATTGAGAAGAATAAAGAGAGATTTGGGCATCGTGAAGCCAAGTGCCTGGACCTTGATGCTCAATATGAAAAACCTGTGAGATAGAGATATCTCTAAGGTCTCTAACAAGAATAATTTTTTTGAGGCTTTTATCTTTTAAGTGATTTTTTAGAAGGTGATCTGGAAGGGCTAGGTACTGCGAGGGATATCCATTTCCAGGAGATTCATAAGTAGTCAGATCAACCTCTCCATCAACAGGGGAGGGCTTAAGTCCCGTCATGCGGTGTATCGCTTTGAAAAGAAGATGTGACCCAGCTTTTGGCATAGACAAAACAACAAAGTTTGGGACATTCTCTAAGGGAGTTATATTTTCCGAATAAAGAAGCGTACTAAAGAGGCAAATCCATCCTAAAAAAAGTAGTTTTTTCATTTACGAATTCCAAAGTTCTATTTTCTGAAGCATTTTGATAACCTCTTCAGATCTATTTAAGTCGTTGTCTATAGCAATCTCTTCTGCTTTATTGAGGAGCTCTCCTAATTTTTTCCCTGGAGTAATCCCATAGTGAATCAAGTCACTTGAGGTTACTATTGGCTTGTTTGTCTTTTTACGCTCAATATGCATCTTCAGTTGTAGTGCTCTTGAATGATTCTCTTCAATAAATTTATTTCTTTTTTGATCGGAAAATCTCGCTGCCATTACTTTTTGGCAAATTTCAGCGTCTTTATGGGCATAAAAGTGTACCCACTTTTGAAGAGAAGTTGACTTTTCAAATAACACTCTTGCTTTTAAGCAAAAGGTGGCAAGCTTAAGCTCTTCATTAGACACTTTCAAAAATTCGATGAGCTCTATTTGTTTTTCGATGGAAAGCTTTGGAAAGAGCTCCAAAAGATGAAGAACCATAGGAGCCTCTTTTGGCATATGTTTAAAAGAGTGAAGGAGTATTTCGATCTCTTCAGCACTTCTTTCTTTTAATAAAGGGAAAATCTCTTGTAAAAGGCCAAATTCAAAGAGTAACTTCAAAGCTAGAGCAAAGTTAGAAGTCATCATTTTTTTTAATTCTTGAGTAATTCGCTCTATAGAGACAGAAGGGAAGAGAGAAGGGGCCTCAGCGAGCATCGCTTGCTGGGTGTGAGAATCGATTTTAAAATCAAAGCGAGCGGCAAAGCGACAAGCTCGTATTAAACGGAGCTTATCCTCTTCAAAACGGACAAAAGGATCTCCAATGGCTCGAATTATTTTTTCTTTAATATCTTCTTTTCCACCTACATAATCTAAAATCTCTTTTTTAAATGGATCATAGAATAGGCCATTGATAGTAAAATCTCGCCTATCAGCATCCTCTTTAGGGGAACAAAAGGCGACCTCTTCAGGTCTTCTTCCATCTTTATATTTAAGATCTTTTCTAAAGGTGGCAACTTCAAAGGATTCTTTTTTGAGAATGACTACCACAATGCCAAAGGCGATGCCTAAAGGAATCGTCCTAGAAAATAGTGATTGAATGACATCAGGGGAGGCATCCGTTGCAATGTCAATATCATCGCTAGGAATTTCCAAAATCATATCTCGTACGTAACCTCCTGCAAAATAGGCAATGTAACCTTTTTCGTGGAGAGTTTGACAAATCGAAAGTGCTAAAGCTTCTTTATTCATAAATGTGATCTTATGCTAAAATGCGCCCTTTATTAAACTTCTAATTTTTAACGGATTTTTCTTATGCCTTCAGTCATTCGTGTCCTCGATGAAAAAACAATCAATAAAATAGCTGCAGGGGAAGTTATAGAAAATTCCGCTTCTTGTGTCAAAGAATTAATCGAAAATGCATTGGATGCAAAAGCTAACTCTATTGAAATACACATTATAGCAGGAGGGCGTAAAAAAATAGAAGTGATAGATAATGGGGCCGGAATGAGTCCAGATGATGCCCTTCTAGCTTTAGAGCGACATGCGACGTCCAAACTCAAAAAAATTGAAGATATGAACACACTGGTTTCAATGGGTTTTCGAGGGGAAGCTCTACCCTCTATCAGTTCAATCTCTAAAATGAATATTACAACTTCAGACGGGACGCAAGCCACAGAAATAAAAGTCTCAGGGGGACAGCTTTTAAAACACGAAGTCACCTCGAGACCAAAAGGAACAACAATAGAAGTATGCTCTCTTTTTTTTAATGTTCCAGCTAGAGGGGAGTTTCAAAAGTCGGTTTCTTACGATATCCAAGAAGTGACAAAAGTTATTACTCATCAAGCTTTGGCTCATCCACACATTGGTTTCCGATTTGTCTCCGATCAAAAAGAGGTTTTTAATTTAATTGGACAGTCTTCTCTTAATTTCTTGGATACAACTCGCTATAGAATCCAAGAGCTCTATGGTGAGGAGCTTGCAACTTCTTTAATAGCAATTGATGAAAAAATAGAAGATTTAGAAGTTAAAGGGTTCATAAGTGATACGCAGACAACGAGGCCCAATAGGCTTGGCCAACACTTTTATATCAATGGACGGTGTGTGCAGTCTAAACTCATATCTTGGTCTCTTCAAGAGGGCTATAGTACAAGACTTCCTCAAAGGCGTTTCCCTTTGGCTTTTTTGTTTATTGAGATAGCGCCTCACCTCGTTGATGTGAATGTTCACCCTCAAAAGCGTGAAGTGCGCTTTAAAGATCCCTTTATCCTCAAGCAAGAATTATCCAAAATGGTGGACCGTGCTTTGCAGATGAAACCTTATATGCCTGTTCAAGAAGAACAAAGAGTTCTTGTAGAAGAGCCGCATAAAGAAGAACAACTTTTTGAATTTAAAGAGACGCCTCAGTTTTCAAGCTCTTCTGTCTATGACCAGGTGCACAAAATAAAGATCTTAGAAAAGGAACCTGTTTTTTCAAAGCAAGAGCTTAGCTTAGAGCTGACTCCTTTTATTACCGGTATTTTTGATGTCTATTTATTTGTAGAGGCAAAGAGCTGTCAATCAGCTTTGAACCTTCCTCAAAAGCATCTCGATGGCATCTTGATGATTCATCAAAAAAGAGCGAAAGAACGTATTTTATTTGAACACTTAATGCGCGTAGATCAACAAGTGGCTATTCAAAGTTTATTGCTTCCTGAAACCCTAGACTTTTCCCCTACAGATGCGCTCATTATTACTAACTGCCTATCCCTTTTTAACCAGCTTGGAATTAGTATTCGGTCTTTAAAAGGTAATACCTTCATTATCGATGGCCTTCCTGCTATTTTACAAACAACTGATGCCAAAAATATTATGGAAGAGGTTCTAGTCGATATTCGTTCATTTGGTTTTCATGGCGTTTTATCTGCTGAAAAAGGCAAAATTCTGGCTAAGGCTATTTCAAAGTCTGTAAATTTCGAGAAAAAAATAAAAGATTTACATGAAGCTCAAGCTTTAGTACAAAAGCTGTTAAAGAGTGAGGACCCACTCACTTCGCCTAAAGGAAAAACCATCATCAAAGTGTTAGACCAAAATGACCTATCCAAGTTACTTAACTAAAAGACGAGACCGACTTAAAAACTGGCTTAAAGAGAATGAAATTGAAGGCTGCTTAATCCAAGATGCGGACAACCTCTTTTACTATACAGGGCTTCATCTTTCAGCAGGAATTCTTTTCTTCACTCAGAAAAAACAAATCTTAATTGCTGATTATAGATACGCTGCTAGATGTGAGAAGTTAGCTCCTTTTAAAGTGATGCCTACCAAATCCTATGGAGAAGCTCTTAAGAAATTGACTTTCCCAAAAACGACAGCTGTTGATGGAGACATCTTTACTCTTCAACTAGCTCAGATGTACCGGAAATATACAAAAGTAAAATCTATCCCTGGATTTTTAGGACAACTAAGAGTCCACAAAGATGCGGAAGAGATTAAGCGTATTCAAAAGAGCTGTGAAATTACAGCTAAGGGATACACCTACATTCAAAAGCACTTTAAAGAGGGAGTTACTGAAAAGGAGCTCGCCTTTAAGCTTGAAGTCTACTTAAGAAAGCTTGGCGCAGAAAAAATGTCTTTTGATCCCATCATTGCTTTTGGGAAAAATAGTGCAAACCCTCACTATAATCCTCAAGACGTAAAGCTCAAAAAAAATGACGTGATCTTAATTGACTCAGGGGTAATCTACCAAGGGTATTGCTCAGATATGACGCGCACCTACCTCATTGGAAAAGTCGCTCCTAGAATGCAAAAGATTTATGATCTAGTTGCTCAAATTCAAAAAGAGGCCATTGATCTTTGCCAGGTGGGAACCTCCCTTCAATCTATTGAAAAAGCCACCCACACCTTCTTCAAAAAACATGGAGTAGATGAACTCTTTATCCACAGCTTAGGTCATGGGCTTGGAATTGAAATTCATGAAACCCCAAGATACAGCGCTAAAGGAAATATAGAAGCTGGAATGGTCTTGACCGTTGAACCCGGTCTTTATATTGAAGGCTTAGGAGGTGTTCGTATTGAAGACACTCTTCTTATGACCGCTAAAGGTCCCAAGAATTTAACACGTAAGTAAATTACAGCCATTGAGAATTAAGACAGTTTATCAGTTTTATCCCTACTTAGGGGTTTAATGGAACTTTTGAAATAGATAACTTAAAATGATATTGAAGTAAAAATCTTAGACCATTTGCAATAGGCCCTTTACTGGCCTGTTGCGCGTTAGTGTAGAATGCATGCGCATCCCAATTAATTCTCATGTGCTTAGAAGAATTCTGTTATTTTGGTTGAAATCTTTCTCCAAAACAAGGTACTTATAGTATCAAAATTCTATAAGAACCGTTCATGAATAAAACACAAATTCAAATTAGTGAGTGGGGCCTAGTTTTAGGTCTGAGTATTTTACTCTTAGCCCTCTTTTTTCAATGGCGTTATCGCAAGAGAGAAAATACTCCGTCTGTATTATACTCTGATCTGGGTGTGATGCAATCTTTGGAGAGAAGCTGGCGAGTACGGTTGATCTTTATGCCTTCTCTACTTAAGAAAGCAGCTTTTTTATTGTTCATTGTGGCGCTTAGTAATCCCATGTTCTTGGTTCCATCCAAGAAAAGCGAAGATCATTTGACGAGCAAGGCTGAAGAATCTGAGGCTACCAATAAATTAGAAGAAGAAATCAACATCCCAACTGAAGGGATTGCAATTTACTTTGTGCTAGATAACTCAGGCTCCATGCAAGCAGAAATGGGACCCATGGAGGGGTTTCCACACAAAAAGCAACGTCTTACTCGACTGGAAGCTTTAAAGTTCTTAACGTCTCAATTTATCATGGGCAATCAATCGCTTGAATTGAAGGGAAGGGCTGATGACTTAGTGGGACTTGTGGCTTTCGCAAGAGTTCCCAAAGTTTTAGCGCCCCTTACTCTAGACCATGAACTTGTTGATCGAGAACTCTCTAGACTCTCTACTCTTAAACATCCTAGAGAAGAGGGGACTGCTATTGGATATGCCATTTATAAAACAGCTCATATGGTCGCTGCAACAGAACACTTCTCTAAGGAACTCATTGGAGAAGATAAGCCCGCTTACGATATTCAAAGTACGATAATGATTTTAGTGACCGATGGTTTTCAAAATCCTAATGATGCCGATAGAGGGCACTCACTTAGAAATATGGGTGTTGAAGATGCAGCAAAGTTTGCTAAAGAAAAAGGAGTTCGTCTTTATATTGTGAATGTGGAGCCCGCTTTAGGACATCCCCAATACGATGCAGAGAGAGAAGAGCTTCGCAGGTCAGCTGAAATGACCGGAGGACAATTTTTCTTAGTGAGTAACGCCTACCACCTTCAGAGGATCTATCGAGTCATCGACAAAATTGAGAAAGCAAAACAAAGAGATCCACAGAAAAGGCATATGCTTGTAGAAGAAAAAACGGAGCTTACTGAAGATGAAAAACACTTTGATCAGCTTTTCGCTTTCCCTAAGCTTATAAGCGCAGGGATGCTCTTTTTATGTTTAGGCTTATTTTTAGAAACGACCTTATTGAGGAAGATCCCTTAGATGTTTCAAGAGATATATTTTGCAAATCCGTCTGCTGCTTATTACTTTGTTTTAGGCCTTATTTTGGTCGGACTTTGTGGCTACTCTTTAGCCATGAGAAAGAAGGCTTTCATTAACTTTGCTGAGCAAGCTTCTTTGCAGAAGCTTTTGTTTTTAGAACGGCGCACTATTTTTCGATATGCATTACTTTTAGGCGTTTGGTGTTTGACCGTACTAGCGCTGATGGAACCCCAAAAAATTGAAAGTAAGAACTTTCTTTCAGATGCTCAGAAAGAGACTTTAGATGAAAGCCTTGTAGATAATCTAGATGAAGAAAAAGTAATCATGAGAAGGCGCGCTTGTGATGTTATCTTTTTAGTGGACGCTTCAGCATCTATGGGAACGCACGACACTCGCATGAAAGCTTCTAGACTTGAGTATGCTAAAGAGATTATGGATGAAACTATAAGCCAAATGGATGGGCAGAATGTCGCTCTTTACGCGTTCACCTCAGAAGTAGCAGCGCTTGTTCCTCCAACTTTAGATTATCTTTTTACACGCCTTTTGATGCGCAACATTAAAATTAATGAAGGAGATGTTGCAGGCACCGATTTACTAGAGGCCTTAGAATTCATAGGTAAAAAGCACTTGTCTGCTTCAGAGGAAAGGCAAACAGTACTCGTTCTCCTAACAGATGGAGGAGATACTTATTTAGAGTCTCTCAAAGGAAAAGATCGAGACAATCAGGTGGCTCTTATCCTAGGTAAAGTTAATCTTTATAAAGATAAGAAGGTGAAAGTTTTTACCATAGGCCTTGGAACTCAACAAGGAGAGGTCATTCCTAATATTGAATTTGAAGGGCAAAAAATAGTCTCTTCACTCGATTCAGAGCTCTTGAGCAAATTGAGCGAAGCAGGTCACGGGCAATACTTCTTTGCTAACGATTATTCCGCACCCAAAATTAGTGAAGCGATCTTAACTGCTTTAAGGGAAGATAATGCCTACATAGAAGAAGAGGTGACTCCTAAAAAGAAGATGAGAAGATCCGTTCTAGAGAAAACACCTCAAAATAGAGAAATTATAAACTACTATCAATTTCCTCTAGCGCTTGCAGTTCTATTACTTGGATTTGAACTCCTAATGCCTTGTTTCCCCGTTAAAAAGCAGGTGAGTACAGATGAATAAAAAAGTCCTGTTTCTATTGTTGATCTCTTTGAATTTTTTAGTATTTGCTGAAACTGATCCTACAATGAAAGCTAATGCCTTTTTTGAAGCAGAGGAATATCAAAAGGCAATTGAAGCCTATCAAGCACTCTTAAAAGAGCAAGGCTTAGGGATCAAAAAGGAAATCCTAACTTACAATGTGGGGACTGCTTATCTGGCAAACCATCAATATGGCCAGGCTATCGATCATTTTTTTAAAGTAATCGAGAAAGAGGATGACGCGCCTAAGTATCTTATTGAAAGAACACATTTTAATTTAATTTTAAGCTACTTGGGTTTGGCAGATCATACGTTAGATAATCTCAACACTGAAAATCCAATGAGTTCCATTAAAGAGACAAAGGAGAGTCTATCTTCTGCTCAGGAGAAATATGAGGCTTACTTAGAGCTTAAATACCCTTATTTGACTTTGGAGGAGGAAAGGCCTCAAGAACTCGTTGATTTGAAAAACTCATTAAAAGAATTAAACTCTAAATTGAAGCTAACTGAGCAGAAAATAAGAATTCAATCTCTTTCTTTTTCAGAAGGGCTGCAGCTTCTCTTAGAGCAAACAGACCAGAAGCTTTTTTGTTTGAACGCTTATCTACAAAAGGAACTACCAAAAGATTTTAAAAAGTACCTTTTAACTAAGCAACATGTTCAGGAGAAATCAAAGCTTCCTTATTGGAAACGCTTAGAAGAGATTATTCAAAATCAGTACGAAGAGGCTGAAATTGAAGTCTTGCATAAAGACAAAGTGGCTCAGAAGCAGGATGAAAATTTTGAATTACAAAGTACCTATCACGCTTTATTTGATCAGGCCAATAATCGCCATCATACAGCTTTAGATTGCTTGAAGGAAAATGATCTATCTAGAAGTCGTATTGAATATGCCAAGGCTAAATTAGATCTAACGTTAATGCGCTTAACTGAGCAAGGTCAAGATAGTCTGGAGCATTGCTTAAAAGAGAAGATCGCTTTAAAGGAGTCCTCTAAAAGGTTTGAAAATCAAGCTGAATATATCACTTCCTTGAATAGAGAAATTGATCACTATAATACGATGGCATATGGTTTGGCTCTTAATCAAGATGAGAGAATGCGGGCTTTTAAAAATCCGTCTAAAGATCGCAAGACATTTTCAAAGCTAGATGAACTCCGGAAAGTAGAAGAGTTGGACCTTGTTCATCAACTCATTACTCGGCTTAAAGACCGACTAGAGAAAGAAGAGGATCCGAGTGTTGACAAACTCTCTAAAGACTATTACCTCTATCTCCTAGCTAAAGTTGAACCTGAAGAAATTCTACTCAAAATCTACGAAAGGCTAAAGGAACAAACAGAACTTCAAGATCAAGAAATTCAAGTGATGGACCATCAGTTTTTTGCCCTTCTAAGCCGCTTTGAAGTTCAAAGCCAATTCTCATATGACGAGGCTAAAAATAAGCGTATTCACTATGCGCAAAGCGCACTTCCCATGGTAAAAGAGAAGATCATTCAATCTGAACTTAAAGAAGCAGAAGAGGGATTAAAAGATATCCTGATCAATTGGAGCTTCAGTAGATTTATGATATCCGAACTAGAAAAACTAAAAAGTAACATCCAAAAATACCAAGATCAAATTTTGTTCTCCAAGGTAGACTATGAGCAAATGTCTGCTCTAAATCAAGAGGTGCTCTCTTGTAAGGATCAATTGCAAGAACCCGCTTCCCATGAAGAGGTCATCGCCTTTTTAGAAGAGAGCTTTAAGAGGGTAGAGGAGACAAGTGAACTTGCTCTACATGACTCCTTCCAAAACAGAATTCAAAAATTACTTTTGAAAAATGCCTCAGCTTGGATGGATCGTATGATTCAAAAGCTAAAAACTGAAAAAACAACCTCTAAAGAAATTTTGTTGGCTGGACTTAAAGAGGAAAAGTTGAGCCTTGAGTTTATAAAACAAGCCGAAACACTTAATGTTGCAAAGGAAGAAGATAGCGATTATTTTCAGGCCCTTTCAGTAGAAAGCCAGGATTATCCTATATCTAGTGTTCAAACATTTGAAGAGGTTTTTTATGATGAAGAATCAGAGGTGTCTGCCAAGTCAGGCGAGTCTACTAGAAATAGTGATGTCCTTAAATATTTTAAGGCAGGACTTGTAGAAGCTGAAGCTGCATTAAAGTTTTTGAGTCGAAAGACAATCAAATGGGAGGATGTAGCAACTAAACAAAGCCTCACAATAGAATATTGGCAAAAAGCTCTGGAAGCTTATGGACAAAAGTCAAAAGATCAAGACTCTGATCAAAGTCCATCTAATCAAGGAGGAGACTCACAAAATCAGGAAGATCAAGGTGATCCAGATCAATCGGGAAATTTAGATGATGCTAATGTTTCAGAAATGAACCAAAGCGAGATGGAGTCATCTAAAGAAAGTTCTTTAAGAGATATGTTACAGAAATTACAAGAAATGGAACAAGACGATCAAATTTCTCCTAAGACTCAGCAAAAACCAAAACAGGGACTACGTCCATGGTAAATAGATTGCGATGTATTTTACTTCTTTTTTGTGCTCCCTTCATGCTTTCAGCTGCAGCGGTTAATATTCAAGTGGAAATTGATAGCGAACTTGCTTCAGAAAATCAGCCTATCACAGGAAAAATAGTCGTAGTACATTCTGAAGAAGATCAAATCGATGAGAGCAGTTTTCAGTGTAAAGATTCTGAACTAGCGGTCCAACTTTTAAGTGAAGGCAGGCAATCTTCCATTTCAATTGTCAATGGGAGACGATCAGAGTCCCATGAGACGATCTCTTGCTTCTACTTTGAAATTCCCGCGCAAGGAAAGGGAAAACATCGACTCTCTCCCATTTCTGTAAAAGTTGGGAGTGCTACCCATAAATCAAGTCCTACTCTCTATGAGATCTATGACACTGAAGCGCACTCAGATTTTAATCTCTACAGAGAAGTTGAAGGCCCTATAGTCCTCTATCCTGGACAACGCCTTACTGCTTACTATCGCCTTTCCTTAAGGACGCCTATAGAGCGTACTCGAGATCATTTGCCTTTGCTTAGTCCAGAGGGTTTTAAAAAAATCGGAGAAACAAAAGAGCGCTTGTATAGAAAAGGAAATGCAGTAATTTATGAGTTCTCACAGGAACTTGAAGCTAAGACCGCTGGAAATTTTGATGTGGAAGAATCTTTTATCGAGGGACTAGCTTACCGAGAAGATTTCTTTTCTAGGCGTGTTTATAAAAAACCGAAACTACGAGCCAAAGCAGCTTCTATAACGCTAAAAGTATCACCTTTTCCTACAGAAAATTGCCCAAGTTCTTTTGAGGGAACAATTGGTGATTTTCAGATGAATGTAGAACTTCTCTCTGATTCAGATGTCTGTATTGGAGATAAGGTAGAACTTAGAATTGCTTTTTCAGGAAAAGGGATCGAGAGCCTTAAACTGCCTCAATTTTCCAAACAAAGAGATCTAAGGGCAAACTTCAGATTTAATGATCTTCCAGCAACAGGACAAATGATAGGAGGACAAAAAGTTTTTTATTTTGATCTAAGGCCTATGAAGGAATCCGTCCAAGAAATACCGTCATTAGAATTTTCTTATTTTAATCCAAATACACGAGAATACAAAACTCTTAAGAGTGGGCCTATTCTTCTAAATATTGCTCCTCTTCAAGTGAGCGCTATCCCTCAAAAACTAGAGAAAGAAATACCTGCGCCTTTAGCTGTGGAGCCCTTTATCGAAAAAGAAATTCCTCAAATTATTACGAAGGCTCCTGCTTTGATTGATATCTCTGGAGTCTTTCCTATAAAAGAGAAAGATCTTCAAACAGCACATAAAACACCTTTTAGAATAGGTCTACTCATTTTACTAGTTGGACTTCTTGGGATACAACTTCTTTTTAAAAAGGTTTTGTTCCGTAAACGGAGTAAGAGAAGCCTAACCTTTTTGAAAGAAGCCTTTAAATACTCTAGAGAACTTCAAAAATACCATCTGCTTTTAGAAAAAGCTTTTCAAGTTCGGCTGAAAGAGAAGGGTTATATTAAAGGGGAATGTTCAGTAGATCAGCTTCAAGTTCATGGAATTGTGGGTGAAGTAAGGCACTTTTTAACAGAAATTCAACATGCTCTCTTCTCTGGTGAAGAAGATTTTGATTTTAAAAAGAACCAGAAGGCTGCAGAAGTGCTTTTTAAACGTATTGGAGAGAAGAGCTGATGAAGCGATTATTTCTTGCTTACTTGATTTTTATAACCCCTCTTTTTGCGGGCTCTTTAGAAGAAGCGCATCATTGTTATCTTCTAGGAGAAAAAGCGATTCAGATGGAAGAGAGAGAGCGGTATTTTAACCAAGCCTTAAAGTCTTATTCAGAAGTTGAATTAGTAGATGCGAAACTCTATTTCAACTTAGCCAACTGCTACTATCAGCTTGATCAACGGGGTATGGCAATTTGGTATTATCATAAAGCACAAGCTTTGGCGCCTAGAAATACTAAAATAGAGCAAAATTTAAAAAGAGCTTATGCGCAAAGTTCCGTGACTCCTCCAGCAATGGAAAAAGTAACTAGCCAGCTCTTATTCTTTCACACAAAGCTGCTGTCTTCTGAAAGACAAATTTTATTCTATCTGCTTTCATTCATAGCTTTTATACTGCTCTCTCTTTGCATCTGGCTGAAGAAAGCCCTTTTTAGGAACTTATCCATTTATTCTCTAGCTCTTTTGGGGATTATTGGAACGAGCCTTGTTGTATCCAATCAAAATAGACGCCTAAGTGCTATTTTGATTCAACCGAGTTTTATTCGTTGTGATGCAGGAAAGCATTATAAAGAAGTAGACTCAAAACTTGAGCTTGCTGGACAAAAAGTGAAGGTTTTAGAAATTTCCCCTGATGAAAAGTGGGTCAAGATTAAAGCGGCTTCTAATCTAGAAGGATATGTCCCTGCTGAGAAAATAAGAATGTTATAGTCTTACTTAAACTCATATTTTCTGATTTTTTCAAGGAACTTTTCTTTACTCTCTTCTGTCATATAGCCTTTTCGAACGACTTCCTCGCAGAGGTAGTCTGCTGGGTGATAGCCAACCATTAGCTCAGGCTTGTTGGGGTAGAGGTACTCTGTTAGGCTTAAAAAAGCTTCGTATAGAGGAAAAATGTGATAGACAATATCTCTATATGTATAGTCTTCTTCACGATTCATAATTTCAATTAATTTGACTAGGCGGTCTTTAAAAGCTTTCAATTGATAGTGGCTAAGCTGTTTGCGAGGAAGGTGTCTGAGAGTAGATTTACCGGCAGCTGATTTAAGGTAATCTGAAAACTGTTTAAATCTATTTTCAAAAGAATTTACAAAAATTTGGACACTTTTTTTAAGGGAACCTGTAATTGGGACGTCAGCTTGTGGAAAGATTAAGAGGCCATTTCGTGTTGGAAGATGGCACTGCCCTTTACTATCTTTTATGACTTGATTGCTGTGAAGGAAAGACTCTTCATTGTCAAACATGACAATTGAGTAATTTCCATCTTCTTTTTGGACAAAGAAGAAATTACCCACATGTAAATCTCTATTTCCAAACATGACTGCGGCAAACCCTGCTTTTAAAAAGTCTTCCATTGAAATGCTGTCGATGATTTCTTTTTGGAGATCTACCTTTTCTGATTTAGCTGGAGCTTCCAACGGAGATCTGGTAGGGATTTCAATAGTTGCAGGTGCTGACTTGGATGCATTCTTAATCGAGTCTTGAACAAGTTTAGGTGAAGGCGCTGTCTGAGCGTGGTTTTGTGCTGGAGTCAAAGTAGGGAGCTCAGATAGTTGGCTAGGAGGCTCTACAGGCGGCTTTTTTTTAGAAGCTAAAGCGCAAAAATCTTCCCAACAAAGTCCGTGTTGAAAAACCTGTATACTTCCAAACTTATCTTTAATAGTCTTTAATTTAGTCGGAACCAGCGCATTTTGAAGGCCAAAAATAATCGCTGCATCATAGACCAGAGCTTCCATTGAGGCGGCTCTATTGGCATTTTTAAAAACAGCAATATTGTCCTCATTGCTTTCGATGCTTTTTAGAAAAAAGACAACGTTTTGGTTGATTTTTCCTTGAGATTCTTTGCCTCCAGATCCAGGGATAGGAATTAATTCCTCTTGCTTGTTAGCCCACTTTTCACTTGCTTGGCTTATCTCAAAAAGTTCAGCTTGTTTTTCAATTAGATCTTGTCTGAAGATAGGTTTAAGCCAATCTGATCTTCCTGATTTTAAAGCGAGTTGTAAAAAGAGCTCTTTAGCAACAGTGTAATCTTTGATTGCCTCGACTTTGCCTTTTAAGGCTTCAGCATCTTCTCTAAGCTCTTCCGTTGAGCTGGATTCAATCTTTTCTCTTAGGATGATTTCATCTTTATAGTATTCATAAATAACCCCTTTAAGGTCTTCAACTTTCATGATTGGGTTTACACCTACTAAAATTTCAGAAGATAAAATTGAAGGTCTGGTTAGTGATCGATGACATATTCTTTCATCAAAAGTATTCAAAAGTTCTTTTTCATATTGGATAAAGAGTTCTATATTTTCTTTCCAAAGTTTAATTTGCTCGTGAGTTAAAGAGGGGCCTTTATAGGTATAGCGCAACCTATAGTAGACTTCTCGTTGAGTATATTTAAGAAGGTGGTTGAGCAAGCGTGTTTCAGGGGATTTTGTTCCATGAATCTTTTCTCTAAAAGAAGACTCAACTTCAAAATAATGACACCAGATATCAAAACGATTTTGGTTATTTTCGTTGAGGGTGGTGAAGCCTAATTTGCGAATCTGGTCGCAAAGAGTTTTAACAACTTCAGGGTTGTATTTCTCTAAAAGCTTTAATTCATAGCGATCTATTTCAGTTAATTGAAGAGTGTCTTGAGCTAGGGTATCCGTCTTTTCAGAGAGTTTTTCATCTGGTAATTCAAGTGAACTCTTTTGACTTAAAGCTTCCAGCTTTTGAGAGGACTCTTCATCTGGTAATTCAAAAGAGTTTTGAATAAGAGTTTCAAGCGTTTGAATGAAATCGTTATCCAGTACTTTATTTTGAATGACAGGCTCAGTTTGAACTTTTTTTAGATCAGTCTTTTCTATCGCTAAATCAAGGGACGAGTGAGCTGTATGGCTGCTCAATATCTTTGAATGTGATGAAATAGAAGTCATAAGTAATTTGGAGTTTTTTTACATATATTTTATCTTTGTATCTGATTATCTACAATTTAAAACATTTTTTGTAAAAAAATTACTTTACCTTTAGGGGCTTAAACTGGAGAAAATCAGCCGCTACCAGTTGGTAAGAAATGCCCTCTTTTATGCCAAATAGGGTAGGATGGTCAGGTTTGATATTGTGGATATGTCCAAACACACAAATATTTATTTGATATTTTTTTAATAGGGTGTGGACCTTTGAAGCCTTTAAATCATAAGAAAGGGGAGGATAATGAGTCATGACAATTTTTAATTTTGAATCTTGATTCATTTTTTGTAAGCTTAGCTCAAGCCGATGAAGCTCTCTTTGATAGAGGTGCTCGTTTTGCTCTTTAGTTAAAACAGGTGTCTTTGGATTGGCTTTGGGGTTTACTTTGAAATCGACGACGTCACTAGAATTATACTCTGAGGAGTCCCAGAGTCTAGAGCCTCCAACAGAAATCTCTTCGGTGTTCCAAGCATCATTTTGCAAAGCTAAGATGCTTTTTGGAAGCACTTTTTGTATTTTGGCTAAAGAGCCCCACCAGTTGTCATGGTTACCTCTAATCATAATTTTGGTTCCTGGAAGCTGATCGATCCAAATAAGATCTATTTCAGCTTGTTCAGGAGTACTTGCCCAGGTGATATCTCCAGGGATCAAAACAAGATCATCATCCTTGACACTTTGAGACCAGTTCTCTTTAATCCTCTGTATGTAATTTGACCAACTGTCTCCAAAGACTTCCATTGTCTTTTCAGGACAACTTAAAGATAAGTGCAGGTCTGCTATAGCCCAAATATTCATAAATTGTAGAAAAACTCTCGATTTGCCATAATGGGTTTCAAAAAATAACGTCTGATTTGTATCCTAAACTATGAAAATTTTCAACCGCTATCCTTCCGATGTCTTAGAGAAATTTACTCTTAAGCTTAAAAAGAGAATTGGAACGACTAAACGCTACTCTCAATATCAACTGAACTCTTATCTAAATAAAAGAAATAAGAGAGCTCCCCTTAAACTTTTGTGTGTCTTTGATCGTAGTTGCAATATCCGTTACTTGACCTGGATGCTTGAACATCAAAAAGCTTGGGGCTGGATCAACTATAAGATCGTGAATTTACTTGAGTACCTCACTGAAGATGAATCAAACTATGATCTTATAATTTACCAAACATGGTCTTGTGAAATTGATTATGCCCCTCACGCTGATCAAAAGTTTTTAGCTTCTCATTTGCCAAAGGTGCTCTTTGATGCTCATGCAAGTGGATCTTTTGACACCTACTACCGCTTTAGAGCCCCAATAATTCCGAGAATTAAAAATGCACCTCATAAACAGTTTTTAAAAGACTTCAATGTAATTAGTAAGACCACTCACCCGGTTGAGGTCATCAAAGACAAAGATAAAGTAAAAGTCGTTGATCTTTCTTACTGTGTGGGTCTTCAAACACATGAAGTGCGCCCTAAAATTTATGAGCGCATTATGCCTTATCAAAATAGATGCCGAGTGGATCTAAAAAATAACCAACATAACTACGTCTCCTATTTAAGGCGCGTTCGGATTTCAGTGAATGTTCCAGGTTATGGAGAGGGGAGTTTTAGGCATCTCTATACACTGAACGCAAAGTCTCTACTTTTAGCTCATGATTCTATTGAACCTATTCAACTTGTACCCTTTAAAGAGCTGAAAGAAGGTGAAGATTATATTTCATTTAATTTAGACAACATCGACGAAAAAATAGACTTTTGTCTCAGCCACCCTAAAGAAGTCGAAGAGATTTCTCAAAAAGGGTTTCAAACTTTCATGGAAGGCTATGATCTTAAAAGATCAGCTAGAGAACTTTATCCCCATCTTCAGAAAATTATTGAAGAGCATCACTCTGAAGAGAGTCTTTTGAGATAACAGTCCCAGCCTACAGTTTGATATTCTTGGGCTTTTTCAGCAGGCTCAGGAGCTTCATAGATACCCCGCCCAACAATAATAATGTCTGTAAAATCTTGTGTGAGTGCCTGCTCTGGAGTCCTGTACTGCTGTCCAAGCGCATCTTTATTTTCCTGCAACTGAATACCTGGAGTCATGTGGATGAAAGCTGGATCTTTAGTGACTTGCTTCATGCTAATAAATCCTCCTACAAAATCAGAGTGCTCCTCTGCAAGCTTAGTTACTTTATCAGTGTAGGCAGCATCCATTAAATTCTCTTTTGAACTCATCTGGGCAAGTAAAAGAAGCGCTTGATCTTTACTTCCTTTTTTAAGCCCTTGTATAACCCCTGGACCCACTACTGGATGAGCATTGATAATATCTGCCCATGAGGAAATCTGATAAATGCCTTTTTGGTATTGCAAGTAAACGGTATTTCCAATGTCCGCAAATTTACGGTCTTCAAAAATCAAAAACTGATGCTTTTTGGACAGCTCTTTAAGCTTTTGAACTAAATCTAAATCAAAGTCTTCAATGACATCAATATGAGTCTTTAAAATACAAAGATGGGGGCCTGCTTCATCGGCTAGCTTTAGCAGCTCTTTTTTTTGAGTGACGTCGGCTGCAAGAGCTAGGTTACTCTTTTTTTTCTCCATGAGTTCAAAAAGGGCTTTAATTTTGGGGTGTGTAGCTTTTAAGGCCCTCTCTCGATAAGATAAATGTGTCATGAAGAATTCCTACTTGTACTAGGTTCAATAGAAAGCCGAGTGTATAGAAATACAAAGTTTAACTAAAAAGAAAAAGAGGTACGTTTTAGCAACATGTAAGGCTCACTTTCAATGATGCCTTTACTTATTTTCTTGCATGAGTTAAGAAATACCATATACAAGAATAGGAGAAATGATTAGCCATGTTTAAGAACCTTTTTATAGCCGTAGCACTTCTACTCACTACAGTGAGCTGCAATAATACAATGCAGTGGCAAAAATCCCCCTCAACTAGTCAAGAGAAGCCCTCTTATCTATTTGTGATTATGTCTAATTACGGATTGATTCAACAGGTCAGTGACGGGAGCTATCAACTCATCTTAGATCATGGAGATGTCGAAAAAGTGCTTTCTTTTACAAACAGACCTTATCGTTTAGTGCAGCATACAACAGGAGAGGATCTAGAGTCTATTTGGTCAGAAGGGTCTAATTCTTTTGCAGAAGATCCTCCCAATGCCACAGTAATCATCAATCAACACCTTCAAACAGTCATTTTAACGAATATGACAGTTCAGGGGGATAAGACGATTTTTACGATTGAGTCGGATGGGACAAATTCGATCATACCTATGTCCGGGGTTTGCCAGGTATTTGTAGATGCGAACGATTTCACAAATAGAGCTTACCGCTTAGTGCAACATACAACAGGAGCGGATCTAGAGTCCATCTGGTCTCAAGGGTCTAAATCTTTTGCAGAAGATCCTCCCAATGCCACAGTAATCATCAATCAACACCTTCAAACAGTGGTGTTAACTAACATGACGATCCAAGGTAGTAAGACCATTTTCACACTTCAGTCAGACGGACCAACCACCCTAAACCCCATGTCCGGAGTTTGCCAGTTGTTTTTAGACCAGGCTGATGAGTCATGTGTCATATGTTCTTAGTGCTCAGTAGGTTATTAGAAATAACTTTTGAGGGGACAAGCAACCCCTCCTCATTTTGAAATTAAAAAAATGAAGCTAGAAGTGCCAATGAGTGCTTTTTTAAGAGCGTTGGAAGTGAGCCTGACCACATCTTGTCAAAGACAAGGAAAAGAGAGGCTCTACGTAAAACCAGTGGCCAGGGGCCTTCTGATATTATGAATTCCATTGCTCTTTAGAGCAGTGTAGAAATAACGTTCTATTCCTCCTTTATGTGAAACCAAGTCAGCTACGCCGCCCCAGAACCAAGAACCCCATCTCTCAACATATTGCCAGTGCTTCCTAGAGGAAGCCCCTTGCTCGTAAAGCCGGCCAAAATGTTGAGTAAAAAGGGTTAAGGCTTCAGGACTTGCTCTAAGCTGACGTTTAGGGTGAAATGAATAACCTAAAAAATGAATCCCTTTTTCTACTCGACCTATCGCTTTTTTATTGGAATGCACCACTAAGTTGAGAGAGGAAATCGTTCTATACATCCGAGTAATTGCCTGCTTTAAATGCCAGCGGCTGCGTGCAACCATCACATAGTCATCCATGTAACGGATATAAACGATCTTATTTTGTTTGCATAAGATGTCCATCTCTTGGTCCAAAGGGTCTAAATAGATACCTCCTAAAAGAGGAGATAAAGCCCCTCCTGCAGGGATCCCTATAGAACCTACACTCTTAATATAGAGAGCTCTACAGGAGTTGAGTACTTTTGTAAGATCTTAAGTAAAACTTTATGATCAATAGAGCGGTAGTAGCTTTGAATATCAAATCGAGCAAAAAAGTAACCAGGGAATAGACTCTTCTTCAAATAGCGAATAGCTGTTTTTAGCCCACCATGATTTTTGATATGTGTGCAGTTGGGGCTCAAAACCTTTTTAAATCTAGCTAAGAGACGTAGATAAGCTTTAAAAAGAAAGGCCTTTGAAAACAAAGACCATTTAACAAAGATTAAATGATTAGTGGTCCAGCGATTATGAAAACCGAGTGTCAGGGTCATATTTAATGCAAAAAGAAAGGGCTGTAGTCGAAACTACAGCCCTTATTAGCTTATCCGTTATGAAAGGTTAAACCTAGTAACGTCTTCCGCCACCAGCACCACCACTGCTGTTTCCATTGCGGTTTCCACCACCGCCTCTGAAACCACCACCACCGCCAGCGCCACCAGCGCCACCAGCTCGGTTTTCTCTTGGTCGTGCGATATTAACAGTTAAAGCACGTCCGTGTACTTCAGTAGAGTTTAAAGCATCGATAGCTGTTTGAGCTTCTTCTTCAGAACTCATTTCTACGAAACCAAAACCCTTTGAACGACGTGTTTCACGATCAACAATGACTTGTGCTGAAAGAACAGATCCGTGAGATTCAAAAATATCTTGTAACTCGTTATCGGTGATATCATGTGATAAATTTCCGACATATAACTTTTTTGCCATGATTGGACTCCTAATAAAAATAATAACATACAACACAAATCAACTTTAACTGCACACAACTCGTGTGGCTTTTCTAACTGATTCATACTCGTTCCTTAGCTGGAGGAAAAGCATTTCCCCCAAGAATTCATAAAAGAACAGCTACAGTATACCTTTATAAGGAGATACTTTACTAGTAGATTTTCAAAGTTTAGAAATAAGATACTATTTGAGGGAGTGATTCGCCTTAAAATCGAATTTTTATTTTAATTTAGATAATAAAATAAAAATTTAAGTTGACACTTCGCTGATAATCCAATTGGCAGTTATCTCATTTTTATGGTAAACTCTTAATAAAATCAAATTTTACCTATCTCATGTTAAAAAACATCGAGCATATCGCTTCAAGAGCATTAAGCTCTACTTCACTAATAATTGTACTGTAAATAGGGACTCGTTTAATTTTTTAGAGGATCATATGGAGTTAACAAAAAGAAGAACTAGTTTTATACCTTTAGGTTTTGCTATTTTCGCCATGTTTTTTGGTGCAGGGAATTCTATTTTTCCATTACTTATCGGAACTCAGGCTGCTAACAAAAACATCTTTGCTATTTCTGGTCTCTCTATTTCAGGTATTTTAATTCCTATGCTCGGTCTTGTTGGAATGATTCTCTACAATGGAGATTATAAGGCCTTTTTTTACCGCTTAGGAAAAGCTCCAGGATTTTTTCTAATTAGTTTAATTATGATTGTCATAGGGCCCTTTGCCGGGATCCCAAGGTGTATTACCCTTTCTTTTGCGACGCTTAAGCCTCACTTAGGATCTACTCCTTTTGTTCTTTTTAGTTCCTGTGCCTGTGCTGTTGTCTTTTTTAAAACCTTTAAAAAGAGCCGTTTGATCGATATCTTAGGTAAGGTGTTGACCCCAATACTTTTGACCTTTCTAACTATCATTATTGTAAAAGGTCTTTTAGGAAGCAAAGAAATGGCGACGGTAACCACAAGCTCTACTAATGTCTTTCTTCAAGGATTGACAACGGGCTATCAAATGATGGATCTTTTAGCCTCTTTCTTCTTTGCAACCACAGTCTTGACCTGTTTAAAAAAGAATGAGGGGAACTTGTCAAGTAAGAGCTCGGCCTCTCCGGTACTTTTCAAATCTGTTATTTTGTCAGCAGCCCTTTTAGCTGTCGTCTATATCGGATTTAGCTTTGTCGGTGCCTTTCATAGCGCCTCATTTCAACACCTTTCTAAAGATACTCTCTTAGCAGCTGTTGGCTTGAAGGTCTTAGGAGGACAAATTGGCATAGTGATGGGAATTACCTTTGCACTAGCTTGTTTGACTACGGTTATCACCTTAGTCTCAGTATTCTCAGACTTTATTCATGAAGAGTTTTTTAATAAGAAAATTCCTTATGTCGTGTGTATCATTTTAACCCTTGTCGTGGCCTTTTTCTTCTCAAATCTCGGCTTTGATGGGATTTGTAAAATGGTGAACCCTATTGTGAATATTTGCTACCCAGTTTTGATCCTGTTGACGGTTTTAAATATTTTGTACAAGCTTTATGACTTTAAACCGGTTAAAATACCTGTTTTACTGGTCTTCATAGGTTCTCTCTGGGTCAATATGGTGCTCTAAAGTCTCAATAGGCGAGTCCGCAAGTAATCTCTTACTGTATTCTATATAAAGATGGACTCCGTAAAGTCCAAAAATACCAATGCTACAGTAAGCTATTTTACTGATTTTTTCTCCTAAAAGGACATTGAGAACCTCAATGTTGAAGAATCCTAAAATACCCCAACAGACAGCTCCAATTACAATTAAGAACATTGAGAAGATATTTAAGAAGTTTCTACAGTTTGCAAACATTTACGTGTCTCCTTCTCTCTTTATTGAAATCTATATTCGTTGTTGATAGTCTAATCTAACTTTAAATGATAAGAAAAATCCTTATATCCTGGAGGCTTTCATGGACCACTCAGAAGAAATTGCTCAATTTTTAATGGAATGTAGCGCTGTTAACTTTAAGTTTGATCCCCCTTTTACTTATACTTCGGGATTGAAAAGTCCTATCTACTTAGATAATAGAAAGCTTATCTCTTACCCCAAAGTGAGGACAAAACTCATTGAAATCTATCTGGATGTCATACGAGCGCTTCCTAATTTTAAGGAAATAGATATGATCTCAGCTACGGCTACAGCAGCCATTCCTATGGGGACCCTTTTAGCTGACCACTTAAACCTTCCTCTTGTTTATGTGAGGATGAAATCAAAAGAACATGGGCTTGAAAATCAAATTGAGGGATCGTTGCATACAAAAAAGAATGTATTAGTTATAGAGGACCATATATCTACAGCCAAAAGTTTGAAGGCAAATATTGAAGCGATTAGAAAGGCTAAAGGTAATGTCCAGTATTGTATGGCGACCACAAGCTATGAGAATCCACAAGCTCTTCAAACTCTAGTTGCTCTAGACGTACAAGCAGTACGCTTAGCAAAAGGTGAGGAGATAACAGAATTTGCATTTAAAAAAGGACTTTTAACTCCTGAAGAGAAAGCAAGTGTAAACCAATGGTTTCAAAATCCAAATGATTGGGTTTCAAAGTGCTCTTCTCCTCATTAGACCTCGATTATGAATATTCATGAGCATCCCCACTATTCTTTAGCTAAAGCCATTTCTATCTATATTATCGCTGTTTTATTTTTGCTCTATGAAATGGGACTTCAAGTTTCTCCAAGTGTTATGGCTTTTCCTCTTATGAAGGACTTTAATATAGACTCTGCAGCACTCGGGATAATGGCAGGGTGTTATTTTTACTCATATTCTTTAATGCAGCTGCCAGCGGGGCTAATGTTTGACCGCTTTGGAGCAAGGCTTTTAATTACCTTTGCACTTCTAGTCTGTGTAGGTGGGGCCTTCTTCTTTGGGAGTACTCACACTTTTTATATGGCTACTTTAGCTCGGTTTTTAATAGGCTTTGGATCTGCTTTTGCTTTTACAGCAGTTTTAGTAGTCTCGGCATTTTGGTTTCATCCTCAGCATTTTTCTTTTCTAGCAGGTCTAACTCAGTTCTTTGCTGCTTTAGGCGCTCTTGGAGGGGCATTTCCTATGGCTCTTGCCGTTGGGAAGTTTGGTTGGAGACCCGTCATAGTGGTCATTGCTTTTTTTGGAATAGTGCTCTCATTTCTAGCTTGGTTGATTATTAGAGATTATCCAGTAGAAAAGTGTAGCCCAAGCCTTGTTAAGACACCTAAGGTTATTGAAAGCATTAAAGGTGTTTTCAAAAAGAGTCAAAATTGGTGGACTGCACTTTCTGCTTTCACAGCTTGGGGACCGGTCACTTTATTTGCTGCACTATGGGGCGGCCCTTTTTTAATGACCCGCTTTAAAGTCTCTAATGAGCTCGCTTCTACTAGCGTTAGTGCAATATGGATAGGAGTAGCTATAGGAAGTCCCTTTCTTGGCTGGCTTTCAGAGAGAATTAAGAAGAGGGTAGCTCCTCTCATTGTAAGCTCTCTTATTGGGCTTTTTTCTACTTTAATCTTAATTTATGTACCATCCCTTCCCTTCTGGACGAGCTATATTTGGTTGTTCTTAATGGGAATAGCTGCTTGCTCTCAAATTTTGACGTTTGCTGTCATCAAAGATAGAAATAAACCCTCGATTTTAGCAACCGCTATGGGATTTAACAATATGGCAGTTGTACTAGGTGGAGCAATTTTTCAGCCCTTAGTTGGACTTATTTTAAATTGGTCTCGAAGAGGCGCCGTTGATAAAACTAATCCTGCCTATACGGTTCATGAATTTCAGAATGCTTTGATTATAATGCCGATTTGTTATCTTGTCTATTTTCTTGTCACGATGTTCCTTCTTAAAGAGACTGAATGCAAGCCTCTCTACCTCAAAAAAGAAGAGACTTAGAAATCTTAGCGCGACTCATGTATTTGATGATAACGAAGCGCTAAAAGAGGATCCCACATCATACCTGTTGCTGTTTGTACAAAATCGGCACCCTTTTCTCTAAAAAGGTCAACGTCTCCAGGTTGCATCACACCACCCACTCCAATTAGAGTCAAACCTAGAGCCTCTTGTTGATTGATTTGGTAAGCTTCTTCCATAAAGTTAAGTGCGACATTAAAAATAGCTGACCCACAAATACCACTTTTTAAGCGGCTGAGGCCTAAAGCGGGCTTTTTGTTCTTATCAAGAACTTCCATACTAATCGTATTGATCCCAGAAATAGCTCTGACTCCTGCTTTTGCAGCTGCTTTAAAAACCTCTCGCATGAGCTCTTTATTTGGAAAAACTCCAAATTTAAGGATTAAAGGAGTTCCCTTTAGAACCGCTGTTAAAGCAAACGCTATTTTATAAGTTTCCTTCGGATCTAAATATAAACTCCCTTCTTTTGAAACCACGTTAGGGCAAGAAAAATTAGCTTCTATAATCTGAGCGCCACAATCTTTAGCAAAAAGAGCAGCTCTTTTAAAATCTTCCATAAAAGAAGAGTTAGCTTGAGGGGTACCCGTAATTGAAACGACTAAAACTTGTCCAGGTTGAATGTGATTTAAGGCTTTTGGAAGGTCTTCTTTTAAAACATGTTGATTTTGAGAGGGCATCCCAAAAGAGTTGGTAATTGTAATTTTGGAGATTGAATCAGGTATCTGAGATGCTAAAGAGACTTGAGGGGGAATATCATCAGGATTGAGAGGCTTTAAAAAATCTACATAGCCGCAGTTGGGAAGAGGATGGGCCTCATGAGCTTTTGAGCGAATCGTCTTATAGGTCAAGATGTCATACCCTAAATTGGAAGCAAGTGTTGTCCATTTAGAGTCAAGCAGGGGACCTGCTGGAACTCCTAATCGAGAAGCTACCCTATGTCCTAAGAAATCAATCCATTGATTTTTAGGAGGTACTTTTCTTCTGGGAATAGGGTGATCAAAAACAGGCCCGTCTCTTAAATTTTCGCCGTAGCTTTTATTAATGTCATAAATAGGAGGATGTTTGGGCCACCAAGCTTCTATCATAGAGACAAGTTCTCCAAGTTTTGACAGTTGAAAACTTGATCTCTTAAAATGGTGTAAATAGGCCATCCTTGAAGTTCCCAACCATGATAAGGTGACCATCCGCATTTGGTTCTCAAAAACTCATTTTTGACTTCTCGTGCTAGATGTAGATCGACTAAAACTAAGTCTTTATTAGGCTTGAGCTTGAAGATTTTAACAATATTTGTGTGAGTCAATTTAATCACCTGGCTAAGAGTCAGGCGGCCTTGATGCACTGCATTAAGTAATAAGGGTAAAACCGTTTCTATCCCTGGAATCCCAGAAGGGGAGCTCGGATAGGGCTTCTCTTTTTCTTCTCGAGTGTGCGGTGCATGATCCGTCCCTATCCAGTCGATCGTTCCATCTTGAAGCGCCTCCCAAAGAGCCTTTTGATCCGTAGAATCTCGAACAGGAGGGTTCATTTGCATATAAGTTTTATACTCTTGATAATTTGAGCTATTCAAGAAAAGATGGTTGGGAGTGGTTTCCGCATAAACTTGTAAGCCTTCTTTTTTGGCTTGCTTAATGAGTGGTAGCTCTTCTTTCGTGCTGACATGTAGAATATGGACACTTGCTTTTGGATATTTAGCAGCAAGTTCAATTAAATGAGCCGTAGTCATAATAGCTCCCTCTCTCGGCCTCATTAAAGGATGTTCCTCTACCTTGGGATAAGGATGTTTAGCCGACTCTCTTTTGAGTAGGGATTCATCTTCTGCGTGAAAAGATAAACTTAAGCCAAGTTCTCCCGCGATCTTAAAAAGTTCTTCTAAAACATGGGGGTCTTGAACAATTAGATTTCCTGTTGTCGTTGCTAAATAAACCTTAATGCCAATGACATGGTTTCTTACTTTTTGGATCTGATTTAAATGATCCTTTTCAGCTCCAAAGTAAAGCTCATAACGTAGTGGAATTTTAGAAATTTTCAGCTGCTCATTGATAATCTTTTTCTTTTCATCTAAGTTTTTTTGGCTAATGCAAAGGGGTTTGTTATTTGGCATGTCAAAAACTGTTGTCACACCGCCTGCAATGGCAGCTCTAGAAGCTGTGATCCAATCCTCTTTGTGATTTTCTCCAGGTGTTCTAAAATGAACATGGGGGTCAATGAGAGCTGGCAAAACGGTCAGATGCTTAGCTTCAATCTCCAAGTCTTTTGAAGAAGGATAAGAGTGTTTTAAATTAGGATGGTTAAGAAATCGGATCATATTTTAATAAAATACTCTGTTGAGAAAAAGTCTTCTCACAATATTTACAGGTCAGCTTTGTTTGCTCATATAAAGAGCTGACGTAAAATGCATGAAGAATATCTTCGGTTTTAGTAATACAATTTGGGTTGGAGCAGGAAAAAGTTCCCCTCACAAAATCAGGGGCTTTCGGTTTAAATTTTCGAGCTATTTGATAATCACGAATAATACTTACCGTTACATGTGGAGATAAAATCGCAATATAAGAGGCCTCTTCATACGTAAGCACCCTCTCTTCAATTTTGATCAGATCTTTTCGTGTATAAGCTTCGCTCTTAAAGTTAAGGCCTAAAGTCATTTGTTGAGATTGATCAGATCCATTTAAAAGTTGGATGACCTTTAAACCTTGCCCGGTTTGGATGTGGTCAATAACAGTTCCACATTCAATAGCATTTACAGGTCTAGTTTGTGTGGTCATGTTTTTGCTCCAAGTACAGAGGCGAGTAGTGCTTCTCTGACATATAAGCCGTTTTGAGCTTGTTGAAAATAAGAGGCAAAGGGGGTCTCGTCTACAGAGGGGTGTATTTCTTCATTTCTAGGTAGAGGATGTAAAATTTGTAAACTCTTTTTGGCGCCTTTAAGAAGGTCTCTAGTCACTATAATACTCTTTTCTGTTTCCTCTTTAAAAGAAGCTTTACCAAAACGTTCTTTTTGAACACGTGTCATATAGAGAACATCGAGCCTAGGTAGAATTTCTTCCAGCTCTTGATGGATAGAAAATTTGACTTTTTGATTTCTTAATTCTTTAAGGACAGGATCAGGCATTTCTAGACCTAAAGGGGAAATAAAATAAAGCCGCATGTTAAAGAGATGAGCGATGTAGGCAAAAGAATGTACAGTACGTCCATACTTAAGGTCTCCTGAGAGCGCAACATGTAATCCCTCTAATTTTTTTTGAGCTTCATGGATCGTATAGAGATCTAATAATGTTTGAGTCGGGTGTTGGTTAGATCCATCTCCTGCATTAATAATAGGAACAGGACTAATCTCTTGTGCAAGCTTTGAAGCTCCCTCTTTAGGGTGCCTTAAAACAATGACGTCGACGTAACTGCCAATTATTTTGAGTGTATCTCGAAGAGATTCTCCTTTTGAAGAGGAAGTCGATTTAAGATCTACGAAATTGGTGACTTGTCCTCCAAGCTTCAACATTGCGACTTCAAAAGAGAGGCGAGTCCTTGTAGAAGGCTCAAAAAAGCAGTTCGCTAGAATCTTCCCTTTTAAAAGTGAAGGTTCAGATTTTTTTTTAAGTTGGTCAGTTAACTTAAAAATACTGAAAATTTCATCAAGAGTGAAGTCTTTAATAGATAAAATATTTGGCATGTCTAAATTTTAGTAAATCTTTTCATTTTTGTCACGGGCTAGGGTGAAAAATTTCAGAACTGACGTATCTAAATTTTAATTGATATCTGTTATTCTCTTTATTTTTTAATAAGGAGAATAAGATGGATTAAATTTCAAATAGTTTAAGAGCTGAAAGTCTATCTTTAATAAAATGCTTTTCTATAGTGGAAGACCCTCGAGTAGACTTTTGTTGCCGCTTTTAAAAGAAAGCGGAGCCAGGTCCAGTGATCCTACTGGCCGCGAGTGTGCATATTGGGAATGGTATTACGACCAATATCCTCTTTATTTTTTGCAAAGTGAAGAGAAAACATCAGAACTTCAGCAACAGTATAGGGATGCTTGGCGCGCATATCCGAAGTGTTCTTAACTTTATAAAAGTATTGCAATTATATTTTCACAACTACAACTCAAAAGCTTGTCCCTCCTCCTAGATTTCCTTAAAGCCCTAATGAAATAAGTTTATCAAATTTATTGCAAAAACCACTTCATTGCTTTCTGGAGGCACTCCTCATAAGAATAATCTTTTACCTGAACATCAGGGTCCACATCCTGAAGATAAACATTTTTATGCCAGTCATGTAAGTACCCTTCAGCAAACTATCGGGTATCTAAAGGCTAAAGAAACCCTAGTTGATCAACAAAATCTTCTCATTTTACTTGGTACTAAATTGGGTGAACAAGTCATTGTGAATTTAACCATTCAACAGCTCTTGAAAGAGTAGTATCTTGATCACCTTCTTCTATAATGATTTCATCAGGAGACATCCCATTGGTATAAATATTTTTGTGCCTATCATAATAGTAGGATTCAGCTAAAGCTAATATCACTTCATTGCTAATAGGGTGGGATACAACACCTGTTGTATAACCTCCGGTCGAATGGCCAAAGTGGCGTACTCTTTCCTGGCCTCGGAATGCCACAGATACAACTTCGCCAGCACTCATAGTGTTGTTTCCAATTAAAATCGCTATGTATGGATTTAAATTTTTTAGAGTGTATGGGTTAGAAATCTTCAAACATACTTTTAACTCTTTTATTCCAACTTCTCCAGAATCATGAAACCAAGTTTCATTAGGCTCGTTTTCCTTCCCAAAAAAACCTAAAATTGTTCCATTCCATAATGGCCCTAATGCCAGAAGCATAGGCCAACAGGAACCTCCCTTATTATTTCTTAAATCAATTATCCATTTTTGTACTTTTTTAGAATCACATTGTCTAATGAGCTTCTGAATTTGTTCAACATAATTTAGATTCATAGTACGAATGCAAGGAACATTAATATAGGCTATCTCATCAGTTATGAGTTTACCCTCGATATCTTCAATATATTCCAAATCTTGTTGTTCACGATGCTTTTTATAGTCATCTTCTTTTAGCGATATAAAACGGCTATGACGTTTTTTCTCTTTTAGTTGTGATAAAGCATACTCAATAGCAGGGTAAGCTTGGAAAGTATATATTGCAAAATTAGATCTTTTATAAACCTGCTCTTCAAGCTGGCCCCAGTCAACTTGGGAGCTATGCAGGGCCTTATTTTTTATTACTTCCAAAACTTCACCTAGAAATAAAAAGACTTCATCTGAAAGATATACTTTATACCTCACAGAATCAACATCTAAAAAAAGAGGAGTTAAAAAAGCAGAGTCTTGAGATCTTGTCAATAAACTTGTTTTAATCTCAAAATTTTTAAAATTATTGCAAGAATTTGTAATAGGAAGAGCAAATCCTGTGCTGGAAATTATTGAGGCAAATAGTAAAAGTTTAAAGTTATTGTAAAGAACCCTAATGAGGGTCTTAGTATCAAAAATCATTATCATAGCCTAAATAACTATAGGTAGTATCGACTCCGCCAGAGGCGACTTTAGCCTTTTCAGCATCAGGTAAAATGGAAAATGCAATTGCTTCTTCAAAAAAAGCTTGGCGCTGCTCAGGAAAGTCAGGAACCTCAGAAATAGCTACAGCGCCATTTCTCATTAAGGCTGATGATAGTCTTCCGAGTGCGTCTGGATCTTTATCTCTTAATTGTCCGTAAGAAACAGTTGTTAAATTTAAATCGAGAGGTAGAGTCGAAGCTGCTGCTGGTGCGCATGACATATGATATTCCTTTATTTAGTTGAAAATAAATTAAGACTCAAAATTTTAGGATTCTTATTTATAGATGTCTATGGCTTTTATTTTATTGCGATCTCGCCGCGGGCTAGAGGAAGTAACTCTTCTACTTTTTGAAACACTTCATCAGGAATTATTCTTTCCATACAATAAGGCTTTCGACATCTGTGACCAATACAGGTTTCGCAGGTTTTGGGTTTTACCATAAGCCTAAACCAAGGGGCTTCAAGGTGTGGCCAGCAGAGATCATGTGCTGTCGGAGAAAAAATAGAGACAAGGGGAATCTTTTGAGCGAGTGCTAAGTGCATCGGACCCGTATCGTTCGTAATAAAAAGGTTCATTTTTGAAATAAGAGCCGTGCTCTCTCTAAGTGGAAGTTTCCCCGATGCAATGGTTACGGGAACTACTTGGTTAATGGCCTTAGCGAGAGGGGCCTCAGCTTTGTTTCCAAAGACCACAATTTGAGCATTTAAGTTCTCGGATAGTTTTTTAGCGAGGAGAATAAAGTGGCTTATTGGCCATTGTTTAAAAGGTTGACTAGCTCCCGGTTGCAACCCAACTAATAAGGGGGCGTGATCCAATTTATGGGTTTTAATAAACGTATCTGCGGATTTATTTTCTTTTTGAGTCAAAAAGAGCTTAACCTGGTGGTCCTCTCCTTTCACTCCTACCGCTTGGATAAGGGAGAGCCTTTGTAAAATAGGGTGACGGAAACCCACTTCAAAAGGTTCAGATAATAGGTGAGCAAAGGCCTTAGCGTGCCTTTTAAAACCGATAAGTTTTTGAGGAGCTAAGAAATAACAGAAAGGGATAATCCATCTAAAAGAAATATGAAAGACGAAAATCGTGTCAAAGCGCTTTCGTTTCAATTTAAAGTAGAGGGGGAAAAGAGAGAGCCCCGCTCTTTTAATTAAAAAATGCTCGTCGATATTAGGATTGTTTTTTAAAATTTGAAAACCTAAAGGACTTGTTAGGACTGCTAGGTGACTGTTTGGGAAATTCTTTTTTAAAAGAGAAAGAGCCGGAGTACCCCAAAGAGTATCTCCAATGCCTGTTGTACTAATGACTAAGATTTTTTTAGGACTTGTTGTAGCGATCACTTTTTTAGGGATGCCAAAGCGCTTAAGAGCGCGAATCCATAGGTTTACAAGCCGACTTCTGAAGTCAATTTTATACCCCATGAAAATCCTGCCATGATTTAATTGCTGCGGTACTCTTTTTCTGCTGTGAAAGACACGTTAAAAAAAGCTGTGCTATTTGTAAATTGGTAATCAGAGGAATGTTATGGTCAATTGCCATCCTTCTAATTTTGTAGCCGTCGGTTTGATTACCCAGACTATTCTTACTCGGGATATTGATAATAAGGTCAATCGATTGATCTGTAATGGCAGAAGAGGTATTGGGCTCAAGTTTTTCACTGATTTTATAAAGGAAGAGAGAGGCTAGTCCATGCTGGGTTAAAAAATCGTGGGTCCCTTCTGTTGCATAAAATTCCCAGCCCTTATTATCTAATAATTTTAAGTAAGGTAAAAGCTTGTCTTTTTGCTCTCCTGTAATACTCAAGAAGAGTTTTTTTCCACGTACTTGCTGTTCGGTTGCTTGCCAAGAAGTGTAAAAAGCTTCCAAAAGGTCATCACCTAAAGAAACAACCTCTCCAGTAGATGCCATCTCTACATGTGCAACAGGATTAGCTCCCTTTAAGCGGCTATAAGAAAATTGAGGAGATTTAACACCGACAAAATCAAGTTCTAGAGTTTGGTACGACTGAGAGCGATATTTCTTTAAAAAGATCTTCGTAGCTATTTCAATTAAATTTTGACCCACCGTTTTAGAAACGAAGGGAAAGGATCTCGAGGCTCTTAAATTACACTCAATGACTTTGATATCATTATTTTGAGCAATGAACTGGATATTAAAAGGACCTGTGATCTTGAGCGCTAAACAGATTTTTCGAGTGATTTTTTTAACCCGCCTAATCGTCTCTAAATAGAGCCTTTGAGGAGGCAAGACAAGAGTTGCATCTCCCGAATGGACACCCGCATTTTCAATATGCTCGGAAATTACTTGTATTTCAACCTTGCCATTTTGAGCCACTCCATCAATTTCAATTTCTTTAGCATTTTGAATAAACTGTGAAAGAACAACTGGATGATCAGGAGAAAGCTTGAGAGCCTCAGATAAATATTTTTTAAGCTCGGCTTTCGTGTAGATGACGTTCATAGCAGCGCCCGATAAAACGTAAGAGGGTCTGACTAGTACAGGGAAGTCTACTTTTTGAACAAAGGCTTCAGCTTCTGAAAGAGTGCTGGCTTTAATCCAGTCAGGTTGATCAACTTCAAGAGTATTTAAAAGAGTTGAGAACCTCTCTCTATTTTCTGCCTGGTCAATAGAATCTACAGAGGTTCCTAAAATGGGGTACTTCCATTTTCCTAAAGGCAACGCTAAATTATTTGCAATTTGCCCTCCAACAGAAATGACAACTCCTTGAGTCTTCTCAAAATCTAAGATGTCTGCAATGCGCTCTAAAGAAAGCTCTTCGAAGTAAAGACGATCAGATTCATCATAGTCAGTAGATACCGTCTCTGGGTTTGAGTTAATCAAAACAGCTTTCTGCTTTAATTCTCTAAGCGTTCTCACCGTGTTTACAGCGCACCAGTCAAACTCTACAGAGGAGCCAATACAATAGGGGCCAGAGCCCACGACAACGATAGGATGCTGCTTCAAAGGCTCTATATCATGAGCATCTCCATGATAGGTCATATAGAGATAGTTGGTAAGTGCAGGGAACTCTCCAGCCAAAGTGTCTATTTGTTTGATGACCGGGGTGATCTTTAACTTTTTTCTTTGAGAACGTATTTCTTCTTCTGTTTTCTTATAAAATGAAGAGAGGGTTCTATCAGAAAATCCAAAGCGTTTTGCTTTCAATAGGTTTTCTTGAGTTAAAGTGCCCTTTCTAAGCTCTTTTTCTACAAGGGCAAGACGCTCTAAGTGGTTTAAAAACCAAAGATCTATATGAGAGAGACGGTGGATTTCAAGAGCCGTGTGCCCTTCTAAAAGCCACTGATAAATTGCAAAGAGACGGCGATCTGTCGGATTCCTAATTTCATTTTCAGGGGTCTTGATTCTATCTGGATAGTCTGAAAGACCATTCGCTCCTATATTCAACATTCGAATAGCTTTTTGGAGAGTTTCACAAAAAGAGCGGCCTATAGCCATTACTTCACCGACACTCTTCATTTCAGAGCCAATAGATCGACTTGCAGCTTTGAGTTTCGTCGTGTCCCATCTTGGGATCTTGATAACTAAGTAGTCGAGTGCAGGTTCAAAAAAAGCAGACGTTTTTTGAGTTACGCTATTTTGAATTTCATGGAGTTTAAAACCTAAAGAGATCTTAGCTGCTACAAAGGCTAAAGGATAGCCTGTAGCCTTAGAAGCTAAAGCACTCGATCTTGAAAGCCTTGCATTCACCTCAATGACTCGATAGTCTCCATTTTTAGGGTTAAACGCATACTGAACATTGCACTCTCCAATAATATTGAGGTGCTGAACTATTCTAAGTGCTGTTGTTCTTAAAAATTGATATTCCGTGTCATTCAAAGTTTGTGAGGGAGCAACGACAATACTTTCTCCCGTATGAACACCCATCGGATCAAAGTTTTCCATATTACAAACGGCAATAGAGTTGCCGGCGCCATCTCTTACAATCTCATATTCGATTTCTTTCCAGCCAACTAGATATTCTTCGACTAAGATTTGAGGGGAGCTTTGAAAAGTTTCTTGAGCCTTTTTTTCAAGTGCTTTTTTGTTTTCAATTCGTCCAGCGCCAAGGCCTCCTAGAGAATATCCCGCGCGGATCATAATTGGGTAACCAATTTTTTCCGCGGCATCTGTAGCTTGCTTTACGCTTGTACATGTGTGGCTAAGAGGCGTTTTAACTTTTATTTCTTTGAGGATGGTTTTAAAGAGTTCGCGGTCTTCACTTTTGCGAATAGCTTCAATAGAACTTCCTAAAACCTTGACCTTATACCGATCTAAAACACCGTGATCAAAAAGTTCTAGGCCTAGATTTAGAGCTGTTTGCCCTCCAAAACCTAGGAGAATTCCATCTGGTCTTTCTTGTTCAATAATTTTGGTGGTAACTGCTAAATTAAGAGGCTGCAAATAAACCTTATCCGCCATGCAAGGATCTGTTTGCACCGTTGCAATATTAGGGTTTATTAAAACCGTCTGGATCCCTTCTTCTTTTAAAGCTTTGATCGCTTGAGATCCCGAATAGTCAAATTCACCTGCCTGACCAATTCGAAGCCCACCTGAACCTAAGATTAAAATTTTCTTCATAAGGATTTGTAAAACTCTTTAAATAGATAGTTAGTGTCTAAAGGACCCCCATGGGCCTCTGGATGAAATTGAACCGAGAAAAAAGGAAGAGTACGATGACGTACACCTTCAACAGACTGGTCATTTAAATTAATAAAAGAGACTTCCCAATTCTTAGGAAGCTCTTTTGAAATAGCATAGCCATGATTTTGAGACGTTATAGCGCACCTTTTGGTCTTCAATTCCATACAAGGTTGGTTCTGACCTCGATGTCCGTAAGGCAGTTTGTAAGCTTTTCCGCCTGCTGCTAAGGCTAAAAGTTGCATCCCCAAGCAAATACCAAAGATAGGCTTTTTCTTAGCTATTGCCTGTTTAATATGCTCAATGGTGACTTTATAGGTGGCTGGGTTACCTGGTCCATTAGAAATAAAAAGACCGTCGTAATCCTCTTCTAAGAAATTGTAGTCGTAAGGGACACGCTCTACTTGAATAGGGAACTCTAAAAGATATTTCATCTGCGCTTCTTTCATCCCGCAATCAAGGGCAATGACTTTTTTGGGTCCCTTGCCATACGTTTTTTTCTCTGGAATAGTAACAAGTGAAACCAAGTCTTCTTTATTTGGATTGACAAACTCATATTTTTTGAGTTTTTCTGTAGTCAAAACTCCAAGCATGACACCTTCTTTGCGAAGGGTTTTCGTAAGCCTTCTCGTATCAACCTGAGTAATCAGAGGAATATTTTGACTCTCAAGCCATTTTAAAAAAGAAGTTTTAGATTGATGATGCGTTTCTTCATCGCAAGATTCATTGATAACGACTCCAGCTACATGGATCTTTTTAGATTCCCAGTCTTCTGGGCCGGGAACGCCGTAATTTCCTATAAGAGGGTAGGTAAAACAAAGGATCTGCCCAATGAAAGAGGGATCCGTTAGTGACTCCACATAACCTGTCATTCCAGTTGTAAAAACAACTTCGCCAGAGATGGGTTGAGGGGTTTTTTTAGGAGAGTATCCCTTAAACTCTGATCCATCTTTTAATTTGAGTATTGAAGGAAGCATTAAAATAAACTTAGGAAGAATAAAGACTTCAAAAATTTACCAGGTCTAGGTGATATTTGCAAATACAAATCTATCTGTACAAAATTCGAGTAGACTTAATATTTGATTATTTTTTTTTGATGTGAAAGAGCTGACTTCAGCTCTCTATCGTCGATTGTGTATGGGCCGAGTTCCTCGTGCTGCACCACGGGTTGGCAGTCTAGGTTCAGCTCTTACGGGTTGAGTTCCTGTTAAATACTCGTAAAGACGAGTAATTCTACTCTTTAAAGAGCTTCTGCAAATTGGGCAAGTATTGTGACCCTCAGCCCATGTTTGTAAACAATCTGCATGAAACTTGTGCACGCATGGTGTTGTAGCTAAATCTCCCTGCATAATGGTATCTATACAGATAGGGCAATTCTCAGGCTCCTTATCTTGAAAGGCTTGCCTAATGAGGCTTGGAAGTTGTTGAAGTAAAGTTATAATCATATTTAGAGTTTATATTAAGTTATTAAACTTAACTGTCTTTATTAATTATAGATTATTTCAATTTTTTTGTAAACAATTTTTTAATACTCTTAGATAAGAGGCAGTCTACTTAAGTGGCCTAATATTAGCGTGTTACGAATGTATATTGTTTCTGAAATGCTGAATTAGGGGTAAAAAGAGAGGGAAATGAGGGCTATGCATCCTACCATAGGTAGATATCAATAAATTTAGGGGTTTTTGTCTGAAATACAGCCTATTTTAAAGTAGTAGTCCTTAAGGCAAGAGATTCAGTTATTTAAGTGCTGTATTTCAGATTAATGGTGTCTGATGAGCATCTGGTTATTTAGGAGAGACGGGTCCGTAATAAGCTTTTCTATGGTCTCAATCCACTCAGATTCATGATTGAAAGCTGAGAGTCTAAAAGTATTAAGGCCCTTATTCCGAACCATTGGCATGTAATCTCTTTCCACTTCATGGAGAGTTTCAATGTGGTCAGAAGTGAAAGCTAAAGGGATAAAAATCACATTTTTTTTGTTTTCGCTGTAGTCTTGAATATTGAGACAAACATCTACAGTATATGGTTTTAGCCATTCACCTAGTCCGAATTTAGATTGGTAGCAGAGAATGGACTTAGCTTGTGGAAAATATTCTGAAATAGCTTTGAAAGACTGCTCACATTCTCTTTGGTAGGGATCGCCTTTCGAAACAAATTTTTTAGGAAGGCCATGAGCTGAAAAAAGAAGAATAACTGATTCTTCTTTGAGTTGATTCTCGCGCAAGAAGGCGTCGATACGATTGCAATAGAGGTCTATAAACGGCTTATGATTTGGGTAAGACTTCAACCACAAGAGCTTTGAAGCTATTTTTGAGGAGAGCTTGTTATCAAACCATTTAGCAATACTCCCTGTAGTTGAATAACTAAACTGGGGAAACATAGGGAAAATAATTGTTTCATCCACTTTAAGGTCAGACATCTCTGAAATAAACTGGGAGTGGGTAGCTGGTAGATAACGATGAAAAGTCAGAACAGGAATATCCAGTTTTGCTCGGAGGCTTTCAGCTACTTTTTCAGTCTCTTCATAAATAGGGGACTTACCCCCAATACCATTGTAGTCTTTAGCAACGTCCTTTGCTCTCTTTTTCGCGATTCTTGAAAAAATATAGTTGTGAAGGAAGTCGGGCATTGACGTTCTCACCACTTCTTTGTCACAAAGAAGGGCCTTTAAAAAGGGAGCAATCTCTTTGAGATTACGAGGACCTCCAAAGTTAGCGAGTACTAGGGCTTTTTTTTTCTTGACTTTAGTTGGATTGGTTTTCATAAACAAAATTTAAAGGGTATGTATAATTTATGAAGCGAGTATTCCCACTTTTTGTGTTTTTTACCATCCTTTTCTCAGGATGTTCCTTTACTAGTAGTAAAGGATTTTTGATTGGGATAGATCCCAGCTTTTCTCCAGCTGTGCTAGGAGGGCAAGCAGATAACGTTTATGGGTTTACAGTAGACCTTCTTCAAGCGATATCAAAGGTAACAAAAGTAAATTTGAGATATACACAAACAGGCTCTGAAAGCCTTTTTTCAGGCTTACAATTAGACAACTTTCAAGGCGTTTTATCCACGCTATATCCTCAAAATTATGAAACTGAAACCTATGAAGCTTCTAATCTATACTTTAGCACAGGTCCTGTGCTTGTTGTACCCTACTCCTCAAACCGAACTCGGTTAAATCAGTTTGATAGCAAAATACTAGGGGTCATCGCTAATTCTGATGCTTTCTATATCGTCCAACAGTATCCGCATACGGTTATCTCAACCTTTTTAAATCCTCCATTTTTGATGGAATCTTTGAACTATGGTGATGTAGATGGCGCTGTAGTTAGTCTTTTAGTAGCTCAAATCTTTGTGAAAAATCTATATAACAAAGTTCTTAAAATATCTTCGCCTCCATTGAATAATGAAGGGCTTCGCCTCATTACTATTACGAATCAAAATAAAGAGCTCATAGAAGTTTTTAATAGAGGTTTAGATGAGTGTAAGAAAAGAGGTATCTACCAAAACTTACTCTTGAAGTGGGAACTTAACTAAGCCTTTACTTCTTAGGATCAGGAGATCCGTTTCTTCCAATATAGCATTGGTCGAGTTCCGAGTAGTCATGTTTAGTCTGGGAGTGGATTTCAGGATCCAGTTCTTCGGGCTGTATCTTCCAAACTTGATCATTATAATTTTTGATAGACTCGTCTGAAGAGAAAGGAGCCATTGAAGCGATATTATGCAGGGCATACTTTGCCCACTCCTCAGGTTTAGAGTAGAGCTTTTCAACTTTCTTTTGAGTTTGATAATAGGATTCTAAATCATGTAGAACAAGATAAGGATCAGGGTTGAAACCTTCTACTAGATACTGGTAAACCTGATGTAAAATATGCTCTTCAAATTCATTTTGAGCAAAAGTTTTATCTAGTAGGGCATCTAACGCTTTTTTGATTTTAGGGTTGTCGTCATAAATGGCCTTTGGATAGTAGTTCATATTTTTCTTGAAGCCTTCTACTTCCTCTTTGTCGCATCCGAATAAAAAAGGCCACCAAGTATCTGTAACAGCCTCTCTCATCTCAACGTTTGCTCCATCATCAGTTCCAATTGTCAAAGCGCCATTCATCGCAAGTTTCATGTTTCCTGTTCCTGAAGCTTCTTTTCCGGCAAGGGAGATTTGTTGAGATAAGTCTGCTGAGGGTATTAAAATTTCGGCTTTAGTGACATTGTAATTCTCTATAAAAAGAATCCTCAAAGAATCTTGGGTTGCTGGATCTTGATTTACTTTTCTAGCTATAATATGAATTAAATAGATAAGATCACGGGCTTTTTGATAACCAGGAGCAGCTTTCCCTGCGAAAATAGCGGTTCGTTTAACCGAATGACTCTTTGGATCCTCTAAAAGCTCTTGATAGAGAATAATTAAATGAATCAGTTTCAAAAGCTGTCTTTTGTATTCATGAATTCGCTTAATATGCATGTCAAAGAGGGATTCGGGTCCTAGTGGGAACATGTTATTTACGAAAGGATCGTAAGAGCGAAACTCTTTGTTGTATTTGGTTATGTAGTCTGAAGCGCGCTCTTTGTTTTTCTTTTTAATTTCAAGAAATTTGAGTATGGAGTCTCGATCTTCTGCAAAATCATGAAGGCAGCTGATTTGTTTAAAATCAGTCATCCATTCTTCTCCAATACGCTCTTTAATAAAATTGGTAAGGAGGGGGTTGGCATGGAAAAGCCAGCGCCGAGGCGTGACCCCATTAGTTACATTGAGGAACTTTTCAGGGTAAAGATTATAAAACTCTTTAAAAATACCCCCTTTTAAAATTTCAGTGTGGAGTTTGGCAACACCATTGACTCGAGTTGATCCGTAAATTCCAAGGTGTGCCATTCGAATTTGGTCATTATGGATTAAAGAGATTTTATCAAACTCCTCTTCTTCTTGTTTTTCAAGAGGTAATGATTTTTTAAACTGATCGTTTAATTTTAGAATGATTGCGTACTGTCTAGGTAATAAGTTCTTGAAACGCTTAATACTCCACTCTTCTAAAGCTTCTACCATAACCGTATGATTCGTATAGTTCATGCAACGCTGAGTGGTTTCCCAAGCCTCGTTCCATTCAAAGTTATGCTTTTGCATCAAGAGGCGTATTAATTCAGCAATAATGAGGGTGGGGTGAGTGTCGTTAATTTGTATGCACGCCTTATCAGACAGGTTTTTTAAATCGGGATTAGAAATTAAATGTCTAGATAGAATGTCTTGCAGAGAAGCTGAAATTAATAAATATTCTTGCTTGAGTCTTATTCTTTTACCGACGTCATGGTTATCATTAGGATATAAGACATCTGTCAAAATCATATTTTCTGCAGCCTCGTTGAGGTTCCCAGCATTAAAGGTTTGTAGCCTAAAATTTCGAGGAGACTCTTTGGTAGACCAGAGCCTTTGCGTAGCTACTGAGAAATTGTCTTTTTTGCTATATCCTACAATAGGAATGTCATAACAAAGAGCCATAACTTCTTCATAGTCTATTAACTCTTTAGTAAACGGACTGTCTTTGTTTCCATTCTCTGGAGTATGTCCACCAAATTTAACCTGATAGGTTCGATAGTCGCGTCTAAATTCCCAAGGGTGTGCTCTTAAAAGCCATCGATCAGGACGCTCTACTTGGCTTCCATAACAAATTTCTTGTTCGAAAGTTCCATATTGGTAGCGCAACCCGTAAGCAATTGTTGGGATTTTCAGTGTGGCAAGTGAGTCTAAAAAACAAGAAGCTAAACGTCCAAGTCCTCCATTTCCAAGTCCAGGTTCTCTCTCGCAGTGAACGACATGATCAAAATCACGATTTAAACGTTTTAATGCTTCTCTTGAAAATTCCTCAGATTCTAAATTTTTGATGGTGTTATCTAAAATCTTTCCAGGAAGATATTCCATTGAAAGGTAGTAGAGCATCTTAGAGTTTTTCTTTTGATAAGTGTTGTAGGAAGTAGACCAATTAATCATCACTTCTTCTCGAAGAGCCATAGATAGAGCATCAAACATTTCTTCATCAGAGACTTGATGAAAAAGTTTACCCTGACGAGTAATCAGGTAATGTTTAATTTTGGCAACAAGGTTGTCGACCTGAGCGTTAAATAAATTGGGGTCCATAGGGCATCAAATAGGGGTTATCTTTTTGATATACGCACTTTACCTATTTTGAAATAGCTTTTTTGATTTAAAATTTAAGGGAGTATTTTTTTTTAAAATTGACAATTTTTATTTCCTAGGTATCATTTGTAGTAATTAATTTTTAAAAATGGACTTTCTTATGAAACTTTTTTGCCAAACTTTTCTTATTGCTCTTTGCCTTACTTGCGCTTCAGCATTTGGATATAGCACAGATAACCAAGCACCTAATTATAAAAGTGGCCCCGCAATTCTTACCTATAGTCCTGGAAAAATAGGAGTAGGTTACTATTTTGGGAAGAAAAATTGGGCCTCAGTTGATTTTTGGGTAAAGCCTTATATAAGTTCTCAAAATGTGGGTGGAGTTCGAAATTTAAATTCACATAGAACTTCTATTGGAGCTGACCTTTTGTCTCACATCCCAATTATGCAAAATGCTTTTAATAGTAGGCTCTTTGTCCTTTTTGGGGCAGGTTGGGAACAAACTTTTTCGGTGAATTTGAATAGAAAATCAAACTACTGCTGGGAAATTTCTGTTCCAATAACAGGCTTGGAATATCGATTTAATGATCATCTCTATTTCGGTCTTCAAACAGCGGTTTATCACCGAAGACGAACTAGCAATGCAGGCTATCAAAGTGTAGAGCTTTTTCAAAATATCTATGATGTTACTTCTACCTATCTTGTCTTAAAGTTTTAATACTAGTCAGAGATGTCTTTGGATCCTAAAATTTAAAGACAGCTGTTCCTTCAATGGAGTCTTTCTTAAGCTTTAGTAAGACTTCGTTCGCTTCTTCAAGACAATAGATTTGAATAGTCGGTTTGATAGGAATGTCTGAGGCAATCTTCAAAAGCTTATTGCTTTCATAGAATAGAGATTCTAAGAATTTACTCTATTTTGACAATAAGTTTCTTTTATAAAAAAGGAGAGAATAAATGCTAGTCCCATTGAAAGAGGGAGAAGAGCAAAGGCTGATGGAAATTTTTCAAATGCAATTTCTTGGGGCTTTGCAGAGTGTTTTAATAAAGAGCCAATCAAAGGTTGTAGAATAGGCGCTCCAATGAGTAGCGTAAGGGAATTGGTAAATCCCATAGCTTTTCCTTTTACTTCTAAAGGGAGAAGTTCTCCTATGATTGCAAAAGGAATAACATATGCACTCATTGTGATCCCTAAGGCAAAAGAAAATATAAACATCCAGATAATGTGGGGATTCCAGTAAATCAACCCTAAAAGGAGAAAAAAAGCAAAGAAAGAGGAAACAGTTAGAATAATTTTTCTACGCCCTATTCGGTCTGAAAACCAACCTAATAAGGGTCCTCCAAATGCAGCACCTAAGTAACCTATTGAGACGATCGAAGCGGCAACAGTAGAAGTTGTCTGATATTTATTCATAAAAAAAGGAATCGACCACAGAGCAAAAAAAGCAGGAATAACTGCAAAACTAAATCCAGAAAAAAGCCCCCCAATCCAGGCCTGAGGTTCTTTGAAAACTGTGATGAGATTGGAGAGTTCTCGTTTTGGGCAAAAATCTTTAAAAGAGACTTTTTGCCTTGGGTGATCTGGAGGATAGTTTCGAACGAAAATGAGAATCATTAGAACAACCAGATAGCCAATAATTCCGCAGACAAAAACTGCAGCCCTCCAGCCAAAATTATGGACCGTATAAGCTAAAATTATAGTTCCTATAGCAGCACCAATCATACAAAGAGTTTCTGTAAAGCCCACAACAAGAGCAAATTGTTTGGCATCAAACCATCGAGATGCAAGCGTAAGTGTACAGACCACTCCCGGAGCACTCATGAGCCCCATTAATAAGCGACTTGATTTGGCTGACCAAAGGGTACTGCAACTAGCAAAGAGAAGGCATGCAGTAGCAGCCGAAATGCATCCGATGATCAAAATAATCTTAGGTCCAAAAATATCGACTAAAATACCAGAAGGAATTTGCATCACAATATAAGAGTAAAAGAAGTAGGTGGTTAAAAATCCAACTTGAGCAGCATCAATCCCAAATGTTGAGATGAGGTCAGGGATCATCACACTAGGTGAGCCCTGAAGCATAAACTGAAACATGGTGAAGAGACCTGCTGATCCCCAAACAAGCCAAGGACGTATTTTAGATGGAGTTTTTTCAGTCATGTAAGATAGGAGTAAAAGTTAGCAAACTATACGTTTTCAAAAGATTTTTAAAAAACAAAATCGAACGCTTCATAAATAAAAATAAAGGGCCTGCTTTTAGTCAAAAAGGAAATGAATAATTTCCTAATCCGTTTATTATAAGCGACTTATTTTTTATATTCACAAATAGAGAAATAGGCTAAACCTAAGGTAAGGGGCAAATCCCTTAGGAGTTTCTGATGCGAGGCATACTTAAAGTATTCTACATTTGCTTGTATAGTTCGATTTTTATAGCAGTTGTATTAATCGCGTTTGGATTCGAAGAAAAACTCTTTTCTGGGAATGCAGAAGTTATTGAAACTTATAAGGCTGGACCAATTAATATGTCCAAAAAGAAAGTGACTGGTGTGAAGACCAACTTTACTTGGACTAAAGAAGGGAATTGTGAGTGCGAAGAGGAAACAGGCCCCTGTATTCAGACTTTTTTAGATAAAAAAGTCTCTCAGCCCAATTCTAGGTATCCCTCTATGATTGAAGATTACTATATTCAAAATAATCCGGGGAGCCTCTATCAGGGGGCAGGACAAGTTCCATGGGGGATTGAAACCTCTTCTGTTCGACTAATTAATATTCCTTTCTGTGGGCAGGTCCGTAGAGCTGCTGAATCTGAAAAATAGATTTTTTTTAAGATCTGATTAAATTAATAGGACCCTTATAATCCAAGAGCATGAATAAGATATTTTTGCTTAGAAGAGCTTTGTTTGTATTTGTAGGTCTTTTTTTGAGTTTTTGCCTAGATGCTCAAGATCTTTTAAAGCTAGATCCTTTCTATCAAAAAACGCTGCCAAATCTTATCGGCCAAGACTTTCAACCCAGAGGAGTCTATAGAACTCCTTACTATGCAAAACCAAGTAACCTTCATCCGTTCTCAAATAATCCTCTTGTTTCAAGTCTTTGGAATCTATGTACCGGCTCTTTGTCCCAAATGCAGACAGGACATTATCAAACCATGGCGCCTAATCTAGCGGTCCAGATAGATAAAAAAGAGACCGAATTTGGAAATGATTATGTGGTCGAACTTAGAAAAGATCTCTTTTGGAATTCTCTAGACCCAAAAGAGGTTGGAATTCCAAATTTGGCTAGTTGCTTTTTGAAAAAGACCAAACTTAAAGCCCTAGACTTTAAACTCTATTTAGATCTTATAAAAAACCTTTATGTTGAATTACCTCTAGCTGCAAGTTTGAGAGCTCATTATGAAGATTTAGAATCAATTGAGATACTAGATGATGACCACTTTATCGTGCACTGGAAGGGAAGAAAAAATATCAACCAAGCTGAGCTAACTGGACAGCTTAAACCTCTTCCTTCACATGTCTTTCTTTATAGTTCTGATGGAAAGCCATTAATGGAGGAGATCGATTCCAAAACAAGTGAGCTTCTAAAAGCTAAGCATTTTATAAGCCATTGGGCTCAAAAAACAATTGTAAGTTGTGGGCCTTGGAAGTTGCAATCTTGTAGCCCTAATGGGATTGAACTAGCCTATAATGAAAACTACCCAGCACCTTTTAGAGCTTTATTTGAAAAGATGCATTTTGTCTATAAAGCCTCTCCCAATACAGCCTGGCAAGCTTTTAAGTTGGGTGAACTCGATAGCTTTTATTTAACCCCTTTTCAATGGGGTGATTTTCAACGTTTTTTACACTCCGATCTTTACCTCAAACAAAAAGAGAAGGGAGGGGAGAGTATTGAAAAGAAAGAGTTCTTAACTAGAATGTACTACTTTGTTGGGTGGAATCAAAAAAAACCTCTTTTTGAAGATCAAAAAGTTAGACAAGCTCTCACCTATGCAATAGATTGCAATTTGATTATTGAGCACTTTTTAAAAGGTTTTGCACAACCTTTATCAGGTCCTTTTATCCCCGGAGGATTTGCCTATAATGAAACTCTAGCTCCGTTTGAGGTAAATCCAAAAAAAGCGTGTGAGCTTTTAGAAAATGCGGGATGGCACTTAACTCAGTTAGAAGGGATACGACAGCACAAAGAGACAGGTGAACCCTTTCGCTTCCATCTCATTTACTTTTTAAGAAATGAGCTTGCCGGATCCATTTGCCAATACATTTCAAACTCTTTAAGGGAAGTAGGGGTGGATTGTATTTTGGAAGGCTTAGACTATGCACCCTTTATGCAGCGTTACCAAAAGAAAGATTTTGATGCGCTTTATATGGCCTGGTCTCTTGGCACTCCTCCTGAAGATCCAGGACAAACCTGGGGCTCTAAAGAAGCTTTCAAGGGTGGCTCTTCAAATATTATAGGGTATGAAAATGAAGAAGTTGATGCGCTTATTCATCAGTTGAAAGTTTGTGAAGATCTCCCTTCTCGTAAGCTATATTATCACCGTATTCACGAAATCATACACGAAGAGCAGCCCTATACTTTTCTCTATGTTCCTACTCAGATTTTTCTTCACAGAAGTTCTTTAGGCAATGTCTTTATCCCAAGTGAACGGCCAGATCTTACATTGAATGCAGATGTGCAAGAGCTATGTCCACGTATTTTTTATTTTCGTGAGGACTTATGAGGTCTTACTTTGTAAAGCGATTGCTTTTAATACCAGTCACTTTATTTTTGGTGCTCTTAGTCAATTTCATTTTGATCAATTGTATGAAAGATGAACGTCTAGGCTATGACAAAGAGATGCAAGACTATTTAGAATCTCCTTTAAATATTACTTCTTATGATTATGAGTTTAGAGAACATTATGGATTGGATCTCCCTCTTTTAGTGAATCTTTGGCCATTTAAAAGCCCTGCCAGCATCGAAGAAGAGCTTCAAAATCATTCCATGTTTAACCTAAAAGCTTCCTTTGTATGCGAGCAGCTTCAGAGCCTTTGTAAACAAGATTTAGAAAATAAAAAAGCCGTGCAGTATCTGATTTATGGAGTGATGCAAAAAGTAGTGGGTAAGCATTCTTTTAAGGATAATCGTTTAAACTCAGCTCAAACAAGAGATTTACTCGAACTTGAAAACCATTTGAAAACCCCTTTTTGGGATTCACTGCAAATTTGGATTCAAAATCATGAAGACATTTATCAACTCAAACCTTCATTCACTCAAAAACTTATTTTTTCTGTAGTCGAAACTAGGGCTTTTTACTATTTTAAACATCTCATTCGATTCGACTTTGGGACCCTAAGAGAAGACTTAACTCAATCCGTTCCTAAAGTTGTCTTTGCTCATTTTAAAACGTCTCTCCTTCTTTTAATAGGTCCTCTTCTCTTGACTTTTGTCCTCTCTCAATTGTTAGGTATGCTCATGGCTCTTCATTTTCAAAAGAAAACAGACTTTATCTTAACTCTCCTTTGTATGGTTCTCTACGCCTTGCCTCTCTATGTGGTCATTCCTCTTCTAATAGAAAAAGTAGGGATCCCATTTGGTTTTCCTATCCATGGAGGACTCTCAACAGACGGACTAACTTTTCTTCAAAAAAGTAATCAGACTTTGAAAATGCTATTTCTACCTTATTTAGCTCTCACCTATGGAGCTCTTGCTCTCTACTCTAGATTTAATAAAACCCTTTTTCTTTATTTATTTAATCAAACGCATTTAAAAGTCGCAAAAGCTAAAGGTTTAAGCCACTTCAGACTGCTTTTTGTCCATACCTTAAGGCAGGCTTTTATAACCTTAGTTCCGCTTTTCTTAGGAGCTATAGGCTCTTTTCTAAGTGGTTTGATCTTAGTTGAAAATCTTTTTGAAATCAGAGGATTTGGATTTTTATTTTATCAAGCTATGATTCAAAAAGATTACCACGTCCTTCTGTTCTCTACTCTCTTTGCCTCTTTTCTTTCAATTAGCGGGTATTTTTTAGCAGACCTTTTTATTAATAAATTTGATCCAAGGATTCGTTTCAATGACCCTGCGTACTCTCTTTCATCCTCTTAAAAAGAGTAAAAAGTGTCTTTTTTTAGTTTTATGGGTTGGCCTTATTTTTTTGATCGGTCTCTATGCTCCCTTTTTTGCTTCATCAAAGCCTTTTCTTGCTTACTATGAAGGGAAGCTTTATTTCCCCCTTTTTCGGATCTTAATTTATAAAAATGTGTACACCAAACCTCTAGATCTCTTTTTTAATTTGCTTATGTTTACTTTGCCACTAGGAGTTCTCATCAGGCTTTTTATCAAAAATAAGAGAGCTTATTTTTTTGGCGCTTTAATCCTTATGCAAGTCGGGGCTTTTTATTACTTGAATACACATGTATCTCTGGGATCCCATGCACCTACCTTTCAGAAGATCGATCAGACAATAGCTGCTTTAGAGGGTGTAAGTTCTACTGAAATTTTGGAAGATACATCACCCCTTCAATTTTATATGCGCCCGCCTATTACCTGTCATTGGGAACAAAATGCATTGAAAGGGCACTCTTCTACTTCTAATTGGAATACAGTCCGTATTAATGGACAGAGTCTCTTTGCCACCCTTCTCTTTGGAATACGCTATTCTTTTACTCTCGCTATCTTAGCCTGCGCCTTAGCTTTTTTAATAGGAACTCTAATAGGCGCGATCTCAGGGTTTTTAGGGGGGCGTATAGACCTTTTAATCTGTCGAGGCTTAGAAGTGTGGGAATCTCTTCCTACTCTCTTTGTCCTTCTCCTCTTAGTTTCTATAACAAAGGAGGTCAGCTTCTTCTTTGTAGTGTTTGTCCTTGCCCTCTTTAGTTGGACTTCTATAGCTCGAGTCGTTCGGATAGAAATGATTAAGCATAGACATTTAGCCTACGTAGAAGTTCTGAAAAATATGGGGACATCAAAAATAAGGATCTTATTTAAACACTTACTTCCTAATTGTTACTGGATGCTAATCTCTTTAATGCCACATGCTTTAATAGGTGCAATTACGTATGAATCAGCCCTTTCGTTTTTAGGCCTTGGAGACCGAAAAAGTTGCTCAATAGGACTTCTTTTAGATGAAGCGCGAATGGCTTATCCTATGGAGCCGAGTCTTTTTTGGCCGCCCACACTTCTTTTAATGGTAATTTTAATTTCTCTTGCTTGGCTAGGAGACTCTTTAAGAAAAGTCTCGGATCCCAAACTAAATGAAAATCCCTTTTAGAATGTAAAAGATAATAATTGTAAAAAGGGCGCCGGCAGGAATAGTGATAACCCAAGCCCCGACAATGTCTTTGAGTATTCTTAAATTTAAAGCTCCAATCCCTCTAGCAAGTCCAATTCCAAGTATTGCCCCAACTAAAGTATGAGTAGTGGAAATCGGAAGACCTAGTCTTGATGCTAGCAGAATAATAACTGCCGCACTAATTTCGACAGCAAAACCTCTAGTCGGTGTTAAATCAGTGATCTTCTTACCGACAGTTTCAATAACACGCCAACCCCATGTCATAAGACCTATGACTATTCCAGCACCACCTAAAGCCAAAAGCCAAAGAGGAATTCCAGGTTGCATGACGATAGAATTTGTTTTTAAAATGGAAATCACAGCAGCTAAAGGGCCGATTGCATTGGCCACATCATTGCCTCCGTGAGCAAATGCTACGAAGCAAGCACTTAAAATTTGAAGGAAGGCAAAAATCTTTTCTACCTGGCTATGCTCATGACTTTGAACATGCAAATCGAGTTCTTTTCTAGTGTCATGTGAGGCAGCAGATAGATTCTTGAGCATCTTTGAAACTTGATCTTGAAGCTCTCCTGTTGCGTACATTTTAGTGCGCTTTAAGTGCTTAATTGACTTATTTAAACCTCGAATGACCTGAAAATCAATTTGTTTTTTCAAAGAATTTTCGTTCTGATTAGATAGAGGCCTTTTACGATTGAGAACAAAAAGACTGATGATGCCAGCTACAGTTCCTAAGCAAAGGGAAAGTAAGAGTGCAGGGACAAAGGAAAAATTGAGGTGTAATTTGGGCATTCCTTTTAGAAAAAGGCCTAAGCCCAAAACGAAAAAAGAAGCAAAGACAAAGAAAGGTGCAATGCGTTTAGCCGATTTTAGAGGGTTTGGTGAATAGAGGATCTTTTTTTGAATAAAGTGAAAGATTATATAGCTGAGAGTGGCTCCGAGCAGCGGTGATAACACCCAGCTTAAAGCAATAAAATAAATTTCATTCCAATGAACCGCTGAAGTGCCGGCTACCACAAGTCCAAACCCAAATAGAGAACCGATAATGGTGTGTGTGGTGGAAACAGGCCAACCGAAATAGGAGGCAAGCTGTAGCCAAATTCCTGTTCCTAAAAGAGATGCGATCATCCCCAAAGCCAAAATCATTGGAGTATTGGCAAACAGGGAAGTGTCGAGAATGCCGGTTTGGAGCGTTTCAGAGACGTTGTCTCCAATTAAAAAAGCTCCGGCAAATTCCAGTACAGCTGCGAGTAAAACAGCTTTAGTTAGAGTGAGGGCTTTGGATCCTACTGATGTGCCCATTGCATTGGCCACATCATTAGCGCCTATATTCCAGGTCATGTAAAATCCAAATATTAGGCTAATGACTAAAAGAGTAGTGTCCATATCTAGGCTTTAAGTTTAAGCTTTATCTCCTTTCTAATGTGGTTCTTATAGAGTTTGCAAGCTTTTCACAAAGGTCTGAAATTTTTGCTATAGTCTCTAAAATTTTCATCCAAAGATGAAAAGTAGAGTAAGTTAAATTATCTTCAGAATTGAAAAGTATTTTTAATATTTCTTGTTGCATGACATCGACTTCATGTTCCTTGTAAGCGACATCATCAGTCATCGCCTTCACAGATTCAGCTTCTACTCCTCCAAAGGAGGATTGGAAAAGCTCATGAAGCTCTTGAACAATTTTGTAAGTCGTGTCAAAACAACCCAGATTTTTATTTAAGAATTTCTCGAACTTTTGAAATAACTCTTTGTCGAGAGTTAGCTCCTTTAATGTTAAAAGAATGGCGATATCTTCTGCTGTATCAGCGATACTATCTTGCAGCGAAAGCATGTAGAGCAGAACGCCTCGCTCAACGGGCAAGAAAAGACTTTTAGGAAGCTGATTGCGGATTTCATTTTTCGTGAGGTCAGCCTGGTGCTCAAGTTTAGAGATCTTACTTGAAAGAGTTTCTATTTGTTTCCATTTCTGAAGTTTAAGGGCTTTAAAAATTTCAGGTAGTTTATTGACACACTGGGAGACACGGGTCATGTGCTCTTGCAGGGGAAAGAAGGGGGATTTACCAAATAGGCCTGCTAATGCTCGCATTTAAAGGGTTCCTTCTTGATAATCAAATTGATATAATGAGCCTTATTTTAAAGAATGCTCAGGATTAATTCAACTAAATCTCAAAATGTCAGAGATAAAAAATAAAAATATAAGAATCGAGATTCAAAATTTGACTATCAGGTCAAAAAAAGACTCCTTTATACTTCTAAAAAATCTCAGCTTTACAATTTATCAAAATGAAATTTTAGCTCTTATAGGAGAATCAGGGTCCGGAAAGACTACGCTTGCGCTTGCTCTTATGGACCTTTTACCTAAAGCTCTTTCAGTTACCGGGGCAATTCATTTTTTGAATCTAGGTGCCCCATGGGTTCGTGGGCTCAATAAAGCAATGATTTTTCAAGATCCTCAGGTGAGCCTAAACCCTTTTTTTTCAATAGAGTTTCAGCTCAAAGAAGTTTTATCAACTCATTTAGACCTTAAAAAAGGGGAGGTAGAGGGTTTTATATTGAAGAGGCTTGATGAGGTGAAGCTTGAAAATCCAAAACGAATTTTAAAAGCATTTCCAAGCCAGCTTTCCGGTGGAGAAAAACAACGAGTTTTAATTGCCATGGCTCTTCTATGTAATCCTGAAGTGCTCATTGCTGATGAACCCACAGCTTCCCTTGATTTAATTGTCCGTGTAGAAATTTTAAAGCTTCTTCTTGAGCTCAAGAACAAAAGGCCCTTTTCTTTAATCTTGATTACTCATGACATCTCAAGTGCTTTGAAAATTGCAGACCGCATGGTCATTTTAAGAAAAGGGGGAAAGATTGAAGAAGGAACTATTGATTACTTTAAAGCAAAAGAGATGCATCCCTATACTCAAAGCTTACTTAAGAATCGTGTTCTACTTTAAGATACTTTGGTAAGCTTCCAATGTTTTTTGTGTGGTATTTTCCCAAGTAAAAGATCGGGCTCTTTCAAGTCCCTTTTCTGAAAAGGTTTTGACTTGTTGGGGGTGCTTGTAGAGGTTTAGAAGAGCCTCGGCTATACTCTCTATCTTATTGTCTTTTAAAAGAACTCCAGCGTCTCCAAGGACTTCTGGAAGAGAGGAGTTATGAAAGCATAGAGAGGGTGTGCCACACTGCATCGCTTCTAAAACAGGAAGACCAAATCCCTCGTAGCGAGAGAGGTAAACAAAAGCGAGAGCCCCAGAAAAAAAGGCAGACAATTCTTCATCTAAAAGAAAGGGGATATGAATCACCCGATGGGACAAATCCATCTTTTCAATTTCATTTTGAAAAGTAAAATAGAGATCTGGGTAGCGTTGAACTAAAGGTCCACTTAAAACGAGATTAAGATCAGAGATTTTTTCTTCTAAAATTAAAGTTTTGAAGGCCTTGAGGAGTAGGTGAATACCTTTTCTTTCCTCGAGCCTTCCCGTGTAAAAAAGATATGGGGCATCTGGAATATTATATTTCTGTAAAATTTTTCTATTTGAATTCGGATAGAAAAGTTTTGGACAAGCGGCTAAGGGGGTCACAAAGATGCGACTTTTGTCAATTGAAAAATATGAGATGAGATCTTGTTTAGTTGACTCAGAGGGGCAAATGATCCAAGTGTTTTCTTGCGCCTTACTAATCATTACGAGATCTTGAGCGTTTAAAGAAAAAAGCTCAGGGTATATCCAGGCGATCAAATCATGAATAGTCACAACACTTTGAGTTTTTTTATTTTTCTGAATAGAAGGAGGAACTGGAAATAGCTGAAAGAAAGAATGGTAGAGGTCGTAAGTATTAAAAAAATGTTCTTTTTCACAGACAAGAGAAAGAGAATCTGTAGAATTTGCAATCAACCCCTTTAGCAGATGGTATGAATATCGATAAATACCAGTTCTAAAAGTTCTCCCAAAGTGTCTTCCACATAAGGGAGAGTAATTCAGTGCAATTTTGCTCAAGGCTCTTTCTTATTTGTGTGGGTGATGGTCATCACGCTTATGATCGTCACGCTTATGATCGCCATGTTTATGATCGCCATGTTTATGGTCGTCATCGTCTCCACCTAGCTCTCCTTTTACCCCAAAGATCCAAGTTCTCACTCCAAATCCAGCTGGCACTCCTACAAGGACTCCCATCATAATGGTGGGGATAATACAAGCTAAAATTAAAAGAATGATCGCAATGATAATGTGGACCACTAATTCTTGCTTGGTTAAAAAGGTTCCTACTCGATGAGTGGTTACTCTCAAAATAGAAAATAAGAAAAGGCCCACTATAAAACCAATTCCAACGAAAATGAGTCCTCCATTTCCTGGTCGAATCAGTGAAATAATGAATGCAATTATAGCAGCTGCTAAATAGATTATTTCGACAAAGTAATTTGCAAAGAGACCTTTTGTCGCTTTTACTTTAGGGTGTGACTTAAGTTCTTCGTACTTATCTTGAACTTTTTTAAAATCCATCTTATCGTCATCGTCACGATGAGGATCTTTATCAGGATGTTCTCCCTCTGCCATTCTAACCTCCTACAATATAGATATTATTTAGATATAGTATATTATTTCATTTTTGTCCAAAATCTCTTTAGTCTAGAATAAGCTTAGAAGATTTTTATTTCTAAACGTTTAAAATATAGAAGGTAGCGTGGTTTATTTTAATCGTATTTTGATGGTTGTATTAGTTGTTTCAATTTTTTATCTCTTCTCAGCGCCACTTGTCAAGAAAAAAAAGCTGAAAGGAAGTTTGCAAACTAACGTCTCTTTACCCCATACGCCTCAAGTTATTTTACTTCCAAAAGAGGCTATTCAAGATTTTGGAGAAGGCCTTTTAGGCTTTAAAAGCCAAACATATAAAAGGAAGATAGAAGCTTCTTTCCAATATCTTGGAGCAAACACTAGACCCGATCAAAATCAAAAAGAACATTTTTTTAAGTGGAATGAGAAAGAGTTTTCTCTCCTAGAAGGCGAACTTCAAAATCTTGAGCCCCTCGAGGGAGAAGAACTTAGGAGTTTAAGCTTTTCATTAGAGGCCCTAGATTCTACAACATTTATGAAAGTGTTTCAGGATGAAAAGAGTGTGTGCTCTCTCTCTTTTCAGTTTCCAAAAGTTGTTTTATCAGAGCCTTATGGAGACTTTAAACTAGATAGAAATTTACTCCTTAAACAAAAAATAAGTTGGTTAGGAGCTGATCTTTTTTTGCAACTTTATGGCTTAGAAGAGTTTCCAGATGCAGCCTCAGCGCAAAGAATAGACTTTCAAAACCCTCAGCATCCCTACTCTTGCTTTGTTCAAGAACATGATTTGCTTGTATGGAAGGAGAATCGCTGGCAAAAAGCAGATGGAGAGTCGGGTCTTTATCCTCTTTTATCTGTTGAGAAAATTGAGAATAAACTTATGCATATCAATATTTGGAATATTTCTGGAAGAGAGAAGGAACACTTTTTAGTGAGCCGCACTCAACCCAAATCTATTTCAAAAAAGTTGAATACCTTAAAATATGTAGGCGCTAAAACCAAAAAAAAATGGCTTGTTAAAAATAATAACGAGAGATTTTCTTTAGAGACTGGTGACTGGCTCATTCATCAAAATTTAAGCTGGATAAAAGTAAACTCTATTGAAGCTCTAGAAGCCTATATTCATGAAATTAATGTAGGAGAACTCTTCATTGTGAAAGCTTTAACGCAAGTGGATGGTAAAAAGTGTCTAACTGGAGATCTCTTTAACGCTTCACGAACGGAAAAGAACGACTATAATTTATCTCTTGAAGTTGAACCAAATCAGAAATAAAACTCATTTTCCTTGAATCGAATTTCTAAAAAAGTAAAATGAAACTATTTTGATAGAAAAGTGATTAGGTTTTAATTATGAATTCAACAGCAGATATACGTGATTTAAATAGCATCGTACGCGAAGCTAACATTCCATTTAATGCAATTCGAGATGAAGTTAATAAAGTATTGGTCGGTCAAAATCATTTAGTTGATCGCCTCTTAATAGGACTTTTAGCGGATGGACACATCCTTTTAGAAGGATTACCAGGATTAGCTAAAACCTTAGCGATTACAACCCTTGCAAAAGTTGTAGGTTGTGATTTTAAAAGGATTCAGTTTACTCCTGACTTACTCCCAGCTGACTTAGTAGGAACCTCAATTTATAATCCCAAAGAAGGGACTTTTTCAGTTAAAAAAGGACCTATCTTCACCAATATTGTTTTGGGAGATGAAATTAATAGAGCCCCTGCAAAAGTTCAGTCAGCTCTATTGGAAGTGATGGCTGAAAAGCAAGTCACTATTCATAGTGAAACTTTTCAAGCTCCAGACCCCTTTCTAGTGCTTGCAACTCAAAACCCTATTGAACAAGAGGGAACATATCCTTTACCTGAAGCGCAAACAGATCGTTTTATGCTCAAAGTAATTGTGGATTACCCTAATAAGGTTGAAGAGAAAGAAATTATTAAGCGAATGGCAAGACTTTCTAATCGTCCTCAAGTGAAACAAGTGGCAAGTATCGAAGAAATTGTAAAGTCTAAAAAAATAATCGATGATATTTATATTGATGAAAAAGTGACTGATTATATTTTAGATGTGGTCTTTGCTACTCGAAATCCTAAGGAATTTGGGATGGATTTAGATGGCCTAATTGAATATGGCGCCTCTCCAAGAGCAAGTATAGCGCTTACCATAGCCTCTAAAGCTCACGCATTTTTGTCAGGTAGGGGTTTTGTTACTCCTCATGACGTTAAAAAAATCGGCCATGAAGTTTTAAGACATAGGATTCGCCTGTCTTACGAAGCGGAAGCTCAAGAACTCAATACCGATGATATTATAAACCGTATTTTTGACACTTTATTTGTACCCTAAATGCTAGTCTCTAAAGAAGTTTTTAAAAATATTCGAAAAATTCAGATTCGTACGAATAAGTACGTTCAAGATGTTTTAGCCGGCGCTTATCACTCTGCTTTTAAAGGTAGGGGGATGGAATTTGAAGATGTCCGTGAATATCAACCTGGCGATGAGGTGAGGAGTATTGACTGGAATGTAACGGCCAGAATGCAAACTCCCTTTGTTAAAAACTTCAGGGAAGAGAGAGAACTTACAGTTATTCTCCTCGTGGACCTCTCGGCCTCTTCGTTATTTGGGACGACAGGAAAGCAGAAAGAAGCCTTTATTGCTGAGATAGGGGCACTCCTTGCATTTTCTGCTATCAAGAACAATGATAAAGTGGGTCTAATCCTCTTCACAGACAAAGTGGAGCGATTTTTGCCCCCACAAAAAGGATTAAAACACGTTCTGCGAGTCATCCGAGAACTTCTCATTTTTAAACCTGAAGGAAAGAAAACAGACCTTTCAAAAGCGTTGCAGTTTCTTATTAAAATACAAAAAAAACGAGGTGTAATCTTTGTCATCTCAGATTTTTTCTCTCCTTCTTTTAAAGATGAACTTCTATTTGTCTCTAAAAAACACGATGTGATTGGGGTGAATGTACGAGATCCTCAAGAGTTGACCGTTCCTAAAATGGGATTGGTTCAATTCAAAGACTTAGAGACCCATCAAACGCATTTAGTAGATACGTCTTTAAAGAAAGTCAGGAAAACCATTGAAGAAAAGAACTTAAAACACATAAAAGAAATACAGAAACAATTTGAAAATATTGGAGGAGGATTTATTAATGTACAATCAGGTCCTTCTTACATGAATACTATTAAAGAGTTCTTTAAAGGGAGAAAACAAAAAATATGAAACGATGGATCTTTTTTTTATTTATTCCCCTTTATTTAACTGCCCACGAATACTATGGGGATGTTCCTGAAAACTTTTCAGCTAAAGTACTCAATCAATCCACTCACTTAACTTTAGAAGACTTAGGAGATATAGAGCTTGAGGTGAAATATCCAAACAGCTTTGTAATGAAAGATTTAGCTCTTTCTTCAGAAGTATCAGAGATGCAGTACACACTTAGTTCAATTTCCCTTCCAAATGAAATTGAAGATTATGCGACTCAAAATTTATCTATTCAGTATGAACCTCAAATTGAAGGAGTACATCACTTAGACCTTCCTCTCATTCACTTTGAATCTAAGAATGAGCCTATTCATCGCCACACCCTTTATCCTCCTTCTATTGAGTGTGAAGTTAAAATGACTGTTGAAGATCCACTAGAGGAACTTGAAGTCGCATCTCCCTTGAGTTTAGATGCAACACCTCCTGTTGAACTCGATGCCTATAATAAAAAAGTATTCTTTCAAAAGTCAGAGCAAGATCTTAAAGAAGTTCATCAGAAGTTTTTAAATCAAGCGCCTTCAATGAAATGGAAATGGTTTGTTTGGTCTTTTGTTATTGCTTTTGTAGGCTATAAGCTCTACCAGCTATTGACTCGAAAAAGAACCCTCAGGGATTTGTTTGTTACTCGTGAAAATCCTCAAGAAAGGGCTTTAAAAGCTCTAAAAAGCTTGAAAGCCAGAAACCTTCCAAAGAAAGGTCGTTATGATGACTTCTATGTTGAAATCACCCAAATCGTGCGACAGTACATAGAAGGGTCTTATAGTATTAAAGCTCCCGAGCAAACGACTCAAGAGTTTTTACAGGTGATGCTGGGACAATCTGTTTTTAGTGAGACGATTAACCATTACTTAACAGAGTTTTTAAAATTTTCAGACCTTGTGAAATTTGCGAAATTACATCCCAAAGTCGAAGATTGTTCACAAGCAGAAGAAGCGGCTGAGAGTTTCATTTTGAGCGAATCCGAAAAGTAACGAGCTCTTCTTTTTTTGAAAAATCCTTTCCATAGAATTGTTTGATATCAGATAAGACTTGATTGCCGTGTTCCAGATTTGTTTCATTTGTTTTTTTTTCCCAAGAGGCTTTATTTTTCTCTATGTATTGAGCCGTTTCCTCATTGAGTAAAGCGCACATAAGATCATAAGGAGCCTGATAAAGATTTACTTGGACACGAGAGTAGTTATCAATAATGAGGTAATCACATAAAGAAGGGTATCCTCCTTGACTGCCCTCTACTTGACATCCTTTTAACACTTTGTAAAGTGCATCTTGTAGTTTGGGATGATCTAAATTCAAAGAGGCTAATTCCTCAGGCGACGTAATCTTTTGTTTCTTGTTTGTTTTCTCTTTACTTGTTGTAGCGAGCTTCCTGAGCTTCTTTAAAAGATCTTGAGCCAAGTTCTCTGAATAGAAAGCTTGATCTCGATAGAGGCGCTCAAAGAGACTTAAAAAAACATCCTCAAGGTTTTTATGGGCTGTATTTTCTTGAAGCAACTGATAAAGGTTTAATCCCCTTTTAAAGTGGTATCTAGTTTCATTTTCATCTGATTTTGAAGTCGCCACTTCAAATCCCATTTCAGCTTCTAGTTGAGTATTCTTAACATGCTGGGCGCTTACTGGAGTACTCTCTTCATTTTTTGGTACTTGTGAACTTTTAGCCTCTTCAAAGAGAAGACGTTCACGTCTATTTTGATCCTGCATTTGCAAATTATAGGACTTCTTAAAAGAAATTAGAGCAGTTTTCTGATGGACATAGCTCTCCAATGCGCCATTTGATAAAAGGCCAAAGACAAGGAGGAATGATAAAGTAAAAACTAAAGACATTTCTATAACTCAAATAAGTAATTTTTTTGGACTAACTTGCTTTTAGGCTTTTGTAAGAAAGTCACTTTTATTTTTAAAGCAAGGGGGGCTTCTTTTTTCAAATACTCTTCTTGAAATGCGATTTTTTGCCCGTTCAAGTAACCCCATTCATAATCGACGTTTTGAACGTTGGAAAGCAATTCCTCTTCGCGTAAAAAGTGTTTCTTTTTTTTATTTTTGTCTCCAACTTCTTTGGACACCTCTAAGCACAAAGTATTTTTTTTAAGAACTAAATAGGCCAGGACTTCATTAGAAGCAATAGGGCGCTTATTTACACCATTGTTATAGTGAAATTCTAAATCTTTTTCTATGGGGTTAAATTGTCTCTTTTGAGGTTCTAAAGAAAGGAGCATTTTTTTTAACCGTAGCCTAAAGTAGTGAGATTCTTGGAGAGTGAAAGAGGTTTGCTTCTCTTTAAGATTTAAAGTAAGCAAAGAGGTATAGCTTGTTAAAAGAGTGGTAATCAAAAGCCCTGCAAGAGGAAGAGCAATGAGGATCTCTAAAAGAGAAAATGAAGAGCGTTTTAAACGAGAGTCCATACAAAGGCTTTTTTCTAAAGAGAATTCCACTTTAGAGAATTAAATGCAATTTCAAGACTTAAGTAGCACTAGCCACTATTTCTGGAGGGGGAGTTGTAGCTGCTCTTGCCGGCCCTGGGTGTTCAGGGGGGGTAGATTCAGTGGTAGGGTAACTAAGAACGCAGGCGACTCCTAATGCCCAAAGAGAAACTGTAGGGAAAAATGCGGTTACTGCCGCCCCAACTCCCCAGCTTAACACCCTTGGGACTCCAGAGATGACAGGAGCACCTTTGTAAATACTTGCTCCAACATCAGCTGCAGTGGGTTCTGAGCAGGCATGTTGCATAGCTTCTGTTGCTACAGCAACAGTCTTTATTCTTAGACTATCAACATCTTCTCCTATGGCGTCATTTAATACATAGTCAGCCTGCTCTTTAAATGTTGGTTTAGGAACAATTTTATGAGTAAACTTTAAGGAACTGGGACTTTCTTCTTCATCAGATTCATTAGCTCTACAGTGATATACCACACTGGTTACAATGTAAGTGTCTTTCAGAGGAGTGAAAGTTTTTAGATAGTTAAAGGCTGCCCTTCGTATATCATTTATCTGTAGAGGGTCGCTTGAGGGAGGGAGGACAAAAATAGGACTTGGCGTCGACCCACGGTGTGGGGCTTCTGCAGTTAATAGTTGCTCTTGATCTACGATGACAAAATCATCAAATACAGAAGGGCTACTTTGTCTTACAGGATTTAAACCGGACATATCTCCTCCTTAACTTTTCAATGGATAGAGGCGCCGTCCAGGATAACAAAGATTTATTTGAATTAACAAGTAAATTTTATCCAAATTATTCTTCTAATGATTAGCTCCAGTAGTTTTTCGTGATCTTTTTTTGGAGAAACTTGGTTAAATGAGAGTGAATTTTCGAAGCTTTTTACTTTCCTTGTCGAGTCTTCTTAGGAGCGCTTGACGAAACCTCTTCATCCGCGCTTCTTTTGGCGATTGCACTGTTTAAAATATCTACACATTCCTGATGACCTCCATTTTTTGCTAAAGAGAGAGGTGTCTTTCCATGCTTGTTAGGGTGCTTGGGGTTGGCTCCTCTGTCTACTAAAAGGGCTACAACTTCATCATGACCCTGGTGTGCAGCTGCAAGTAGGGGAGTATTATGTGATTTATCCATTCGATCAACTACGGCATTTCGTTTTAATAGTAGTGTTGTAGCTGTTCTTCTTCCAAATTGAGCAGCAACAAAAAGAGGGGTCCTCCCCCTGTCGTCAGCTAGATCTATTTTAGCACCAGAATTTAATAAAGCAGTCATACCATGATTGTGGCCTTGTTGAGCAGCTAAATATAAAGGGGTCTTTTCAGCTTTGTCTCTAGGGTTTAATTCAGCATTTTGGGCTATTAAGAGGTCTGTGGCACTTAGGCAATTTTTTTGAGCAGTGATATGTAGAGCAGTTTGCTCAAAATTGTCAACTGCTTCTTTATCGATGCCTAGGTCTAATAAGACAGCCATAGTTTCAACGTGGCCTCTGTGTGCAGTCATATGTAGAGCGTTCATTCCATTATTTGCTTCCACTTTTAATTGGGCACCGCGAGCTACAAGTAGGGCTAGAGCATCAGATTTATTTCGGTGTGCCGCCGCCAGTAATGGAGTATTTAAATTATCGTCACGTATATCTATTCTGGCACCTTGATCTAATAGAAGATTAATTAATTGGACGTATCCTTGATAGGCAGCCCAGTAGAGAGCTGTACACTTCTGGTGGTCCTGATGGTTAACATCGGCTCTTCTCTCCAATAAAAGCGATGCGGCTTCAGTGTGGCCCCTAGTAACGGCTAAATGTAGAGGGTTTTTTCCTTCTTTATCGGGAAAATCTACTGTTGCACCATGGTGTAATAAAAGAAGCAGAGTCTCTTTACTGCCTAGGGAAGCAGCTGCATGTAGAGCAGTCCTTCCGTCGTTATCAGGGTGGTCTATTTCTACTTTTCCAGTAGCTAGTAGAAGGGTAGTGGGATTGATATGGTTTTGCAGTACTGCAACATGTAAAGGAGTTTTTCCTGTAGAGTAAGGATTATTTACCGAAGCACCTCGAGCTAGTAGAAGAGTCATAATCGTAGGGTGATTTGTCCATGTAGCTGCAATAAGAGGGGTTCTTCCTTTATAATCAGGCTGATCAACATTTATTTCCTTTGAGTCTAAAAGAGCAGCTGTAGTTTCAACTTTCCCTCGGGATGCAGCATGAAATAGAGCTGTTTTTTTCTTTTTTCCGTACTCGTTTACTTTACAGCCTCCTTCAATTAATACTTGCACACATTTTTTTTGACCAGATATTGCAGCCCAATCGAGAGGAGAGCTGTCTTTAGTATCTCTAAGGTCTATACCTGTTTTCCAATGTTCGCTCAAAGCTGTTAGGTAAGGGATATGCTTGTAATCAATAGCTCTATGGAATGGGGTCCTTCCATTCTCATCTTGTGATAAATCAAGTTTGCCTGCCCTAAGCATTTCAGAAATTTGACTCGGATCGAGAAACTGAGGTACCGGGAGGTGGTGAACACGATCTCTAAAAATGGGGTTAAATATAGGCTTTAATACATTTTTAGCACTGCATGTTGGACATTTGTCACTCATAGTTGTGCACACATGAGATGCGCAATCCTCATGAAAAAAGTGAGAGTGAATACTCCCGCCTTCTCCTGAAGGGCATGCTGTCGCTCCAATGGATCTCAAAGCTATTCCCGTATAATTTTGGCTATCTGAACTAGTTATGAAGCTTTCTATGCAAACAGAACAGGTCCAAGAAGGATCTTCAACAAGGGTTTCAAGGGCTTGAAGTCGTTCGGTATCGATTGTTGTAGGACTTGCTATTGCACTCATAATTTGCCTTAAAAATTAGTTATTTAGGGAAAATACTTTAGAATGAAGTCTATTGGATTACAAGGAGCTTTTCATCAAGTAGTTTCTATACAGCAACAGAGTTAATGTTTTATGCGCATCCTTGTGTTGACAATTAGATAGAGTCAGAGTTACCCTTTCTCCTAAGATTAATTAAGGTATCGATCTTGATAGTGGTTGAAATAGACTGCACAAGCAAGGAGAAGATCTATGATTACTTTCTTATTAGCATTTCTCTTATCCCCCATCCATATTTTTTTGAATAGTTACGAAGAGAACACGAACACCCTGCTTCAATATCCATTAACAATTACAGAAAATAAATCCAAACAAGGAGATTCACTATGACACCATCCAAAACTGGAGAATTCATAAGGGGCCCAGTATTACCAAGACCCGAGTACTTAGCTTCACCCTTAGAGAGAAGATCGCGTTGTGTTTTTTTGAGTAGAGAAGACCTAGGGGATAATATACCGAGATTTGTTTCTCTTTCCCCAAGTCCAGATGGATCAAGAAAGAAGGACAATTTTTTCCCTCCTTTGAAGATTTCTTTAAAATGTTTCGAAGATAAAATTCTTAGTTCTGTTGACCCTGTTGTTTCTGTGAAAAAGTGTACTTGCCCCCCAAGTGAAAAAGAAAGTTGCTGGACCAGTTATTCAGTGAGCATTTTGTTGAATACAAAAGCAAAAAAAGCCTCTGCGCCTCCAAGCTCGAATGGTGTGCAATTTTTATTTCGATCTCAGGTGCCTCTTAGCGCTATTAAAGCATTAAATGTTGATATTAGTTATGCCCCAAAAAGGAGCGCCTTAAATTTTTTCATGGCCTCTGTATGGGATCAAAGGAGTTGCTCAAGAAAACTTAAATATGGGACTCCCTTCCTTCTTTTACCGCTTCGTGATCTATCTGAGTGCCCGAATTTAAAAAGTATCAAACCAGGTTCACCAATACCTGTCCAATCAGTAAAATTAGTGCCTTCTAGTACTCGACTTGTTAGGGAAAGAGGAGGAGGCTCTAGAGCAATGTTCAGAGCCGTCTTTTCAAAGGAAAATAGGATTGAAGATGAACAAGTTGGTGTAGCATTTCTCTCAAGATGGGGAGTGTCTAGAAAGCAACTGAAGAGAACAGTTTCTGAAGGGTCAGGTATGAACAGGAAACTTTCTTCTGTCAAGAGCGCTAATAAAGTAAGAACAACAACTTTGAAAAGAGTAGGGGACTATTTGGAAGATACTGGTTGGGTTCTCGTCGGGCATCCAAGTGCAGCGAAAGAAGCTTAGCCTTCTTTTTGTTCAGTTCGTCTTCTTTTTGAAGAGCGTGGAGAGGATTCAGCTTGACGACTTCTAGCCATGGCGCTACTTAACATTTCTACACATTCAGCTTGGTGACTCTCAGAAGCAAGAGATAAGGCAGTCCTTCCTACGTTGTTTAGAAGGTCTAGTTTTGCATCCGCATCTATTAGAATTCTTACGCATTCTGTCTTGCCATTCTGTGCAGCATAGTGGAGAGCGGCTCCTCCTATGGAACAACCCCGATCAATTTCGGCACCAGCTTTTATTAGATCTTTTAAGCATTCAGTCCAACCCCAGAGTGCAGCGAAGAGAATAGGAGTTTCATCATTTTGGCTTATACAATTTACATCGGCTTTTGCCTTTATAAGAAGGCTTGCACATTCAGGATAGCCATAGGTTAGAGTAATAAGGAGAGGGGGCTCACCATAAGAAGTCGGCTTGTTTACATCAGCGCCTGCAGCTATTAGGAGTTTTGCGCATTCAGTGTGACCGTTGAATACTGCCCAGTGGAGAGCTGTTTGTTCACTGGTGTTTTCAAGGTTTACATTGGCGCCAGCTTCTACTAGAAGCTTTAGACATTCAACTCTTCCTTGGAATGCGGCTGAGAAGAGGGGAGATATCTCCCTTTTATCTTGGTAGTTTACATTGGATCCTGCAGCTAATAGAACTTGTACGTACTCACTCATTCCATGCTCTACAGCAGTAAGGAGGGGCGTTTCTTCTAATGCTCCAGATTGAGTGTTTACATCAGCGTCGGCACCTATTAGAAGTTTTACACATTCTAACTGCTTGAATGCTATAGCTAATTGAAGAGGAGTAGCTCTATTGATGTCTTTTTCTTTAACACCTTCTTTTGCGTGTTCAATCATAGCTGTGAGGTAAGGTACATTACCGTATTCAGCAGCTCTATGGAAAGGAGTTCTTCCAAGTGCATCCAGAGATGTCAAGTTAAGCTTACTCTCACTTAGTAGATGACGGACTTCGTCAATGGGAAGGTCGTTTGGAACATTACCGTTACCAAAAAAAACAGGGTTAAATAAGGGGATTAATACTTTAGGAGCTCTGCATATAGGGCAGTTAAAACTCCCTGTATTATATAGTATACGAGCACAAACTTTATCTATATAATGAGGACTAAGGGCGCCGCCTGCCCCTGATCTACAAGCAGTTCCCAGAACAGAGGTTCTCAAAGCCACAGCATCGCGATCATCTCCAGTAAGCTCCTTTACATTTTGTAAGCATATAGGGCAGCTCCAGTCGTCCCCAATTTTGCCTTTAAGCTCTTTAAGAGCTTGATCATAAGCGCCTCTTGTGCTGGGCCCTTTTGCTGTTCCTGCTATACTACTCATAAAAATACCTATTTTTTACGTTATTCACCTAAGTGTTGTTTTTTGGAAGAGCCGGGATCAAGCTCATTTTGGCGGCTTCTAGCCATGGCTCCAGTTAAAGTTTCTGCGAGTGCCATGTGGCCACGAGGTTTGGCCTTATCAAGAGAAGTCTAAGTGCTTGGTTATAAGAGCTCCTGGTCCATTCTGTCGCTCCAGCTACACTACTTATACATGATCTCTTCTATTAAATAATCCGTTAGATATATTTTATAATAAAATGCATTGAATGTCAAGGATAAATTTTAAGTATAAGGGATCTAAAACCAGGCTGTATAGGCACTTATAAATAAAAAATTCTAAAAAGTAAGCTGTCTTAAATAGTTGGTTCGCCGTCATCTTTACGAGGGTAAGAGACCCAAGTTAAAACACCTGTCATAATGAGGTAGGCAATGAGGCCAAAGATAGGGAGGAGGATGGGACTCGCATTAATATTAATGACTCCAAGGATTGCAAAGAGAGCGACAACAATTCCCATGAGGGCATCGCCTGCAACGAGTCCTGAAGCGAATAAAACACCTTTTTCTGACCAGCCTTCTTCTCTTTTTCTATGAACTAAGAGTGAGACTAGCCCTCCTACAAAGATACAAGTGGTAGTTTCCAGAGGAAGGTAGAGTCCTATAGCAAAAGCAAGAGCATGGATTCCCATGAGCTCTACAGCGACTCCTATTAAAGCTCCTACTATGATGAGCTGATAGGGAAGGTCACCCTGAATGAATCCCTTCACAATTAAAGAGAGAAGAGTAGCTTGAGGAGCAGAGAGTTGAGCAGAACCTAAGTGGTAGGCCTTGTTCAGTAGAATTAAAGTAACTCCAATTACTGAGGCTGCTGCAACCGTTCCGATCATCATCGCAATTTGTTGTTTTTGCGGAGTGGCTCCTACTAAAAAACCTGTTTTAAGGTCTTGAGAAGTGTCCGCTGCAATACAAATGGCAATGGAGACGACAGAGCTTACAACGGCGGCTGTTATCATATAGATCCGATCTGTCCACCCAAGCGCTAAAAATAAAAAGAGGGTGATTAAAAGAGTCATGATAATAATTCCAGAAGCTGGATTAGAAGAGCTTCCGATCAGTCCAACAGTCATAGAGGTCACAGCAACAAAGAAAAAACCGAGTACTGCAATAATCATGATACTGAATAAATTAAGATTGAAGACCGGAATTAGCCAAAGGCCCAGTAGGCAAAGAATAACTCCTGGAACGACAAACTTATAAGGGATATCTCGATGGGTCCTTAAAATTTTAGCTCCCTCATCAAGCACATCCTTAGACGTTTTTTTAAAGGCCAATTTAAAAGCTTTAACGATTCCAGGGAAAATACGGAATAAACTTAAAAGTCCCCCAATAGTGACTCCACCTGCTCCAATATAGCGGATGTAATTTGACCAAATTTCTTCGTTGGAAAGTGTCGAGAAAATAGCAGTAGCTGGTGGTATTATAGCATTGCCTTGGCCAAATATTTTTAAAAGAGGCATGAGAATCCACCAACCTAAAATTCCTCCAGAGATCATTGTAGAAGCAATTTTAGGCCCAATGATAAAACCTACTCCCAATAAAGCAGGAGTTGTATCTAAGCTAATAACCGCATTTCTAAAACTTCGAACTTTAACAGTTAGAACTTCAGGCCAAAGGCTCAAAAATCCTGTGCAAAAGCGAAAGGCTCCTCCAACTAAAACTCCATAGATGGCAAGTAAAGCTTTTTTTGCTCCTTTTTCTCCCGCTTTCAAAATTTCAGCGCAAGCGGTTCCCTCTGGAAAAAGTAGCTTTCCATGCTCTTTGACTACAAAATGCTCACGCATAGGAAGCATATAAAAAATGCCGAGAAATCCTCCTAGAATAGAGAGGAAAAAAGTCCTCACAATCGAGATATCACTACCTAAAAAGTATAGCGTTGGAACTGTAAAGATAACTCCGGACGCTAAAGCCTCTCCCGCAGAAGCCATGGTCTGTACAATATTGTTTTCTAAGATTGATGAACGTTTAAAACAAGTACGTAAAATCCCCATAGAAATTACAGATGCTGGGATGGAGGCTGAAACCGTCATACCTGCTTTTAAACCGATAAATGCATTTCCTATTGCAAAGAAGAGAGATAAAATAATACCGAGAAGGACTGCTTTTACAGTCATTTCAGGTAGTGATTCTTCTGCTGCTACAACAGGACTATAATTTTTAAAGCCAGTCATTCAAACCCATTATAAAACATAAATCTTCTCATAGCGCACTAGTTATTTTTTTAAACAGTAAATTTGTGAAAACTTATGAGGCAAAGCACCTGGTTTACTCTGGTCATAGAGAGTCAGCTTCAAAAGAAGAGCTGCATTTTTCTCTTCTTCCTTGGAAACAAAAAGCTCTAAAGGGACCTCTTTTGAGTTGACCAAAAGCGTGTAGTTTTTAAGCTTAATTTCTGAATCTTCCTCCTTCAAAAGAGCGTGGATCTCTTTGAAATTAAGCTGTTTTTTCAGAGTCAAAAAAAGCTCGTCTACTTCTGCTTGGAGGATTTCTTCTTGTTCCCAAGTTTGATTTAAATGAATTAGACTTGAAAAACTCCTCAAAAATAGGGGAAAACAGGCAGATAGAAGTAAGAGACCTATCAGGAGCTCAAGAAGCAGGTAGGAGGTCTTTTTCTTTTTGTAGAACATGGGGAAACCCTTTTATAAGAAATGAAGCGGATTGCTGAGAAGATCCTGTTAGGACAAGATAGTCAGGATGCTCAAAAGTCCCAAAATAAGAGAAGGGAAGTTTTATTTTTTGATCTGATAAAGAAGAGTTTTCTATTGAGCGCTTTAAGAATCCCTTTTTATCTACAAGAGCAATTTGCTTTAAATGGTTAAAGATTTTTATTTTTTTTACCGACTTTAAAAGTTTTGGATCTTCGCAGAAAAGTTCACAAATGAGCTTTTTCTCCTGATAATAGAAGATTATCTCCAAATCAATATCCTCGTTTAAAATAAGGTCATAAGCAAGCTGCAGGTGTCCTTGGAGTTTCTCAGACTCTCTTTCAAATTGATTTTTTCTAATAAGAGAAGAGAGTGAAACAGAAAAAGATCCTATGACTAGAGTGACTAATGTTAAAGCTATAATAAGCTCAATAAAGCTAAATGAAGTCTTCTTCATCAAGGTCGGTTTGGATATTTTCTGACTTGGAAATTAAAGTATAGCCATCGTAGTCGAGCTCAACTTCAAAAGGCTTTCCCCATCCATCGTAAATTTCTTTTTGGTTAGGAGATGTTTTAATTAAAGGAGACTTTTTGACGCACTCTAGCCAGGCATCTTTTTCTGTGAGGTCCTCTGATGAGTATCCTTCTAGAAGAGCAAGGTTGAGGATCGCATCTATCTTTTTCTTGGTCTCTTCAGTTTTAAAGCGCTTTCCCTTTTGAACGGCCCCTTTTAGATTGAATGCAAGTGCTCCCCCCACAATTCCAACTAAAATAATCACAAGCATAATTTCTATTAAGGTTAGCGCATTTCGTTTCTTTATCATAGGGTCTCCTAAATAGCGATTGAGTTTATGTCTGTTAGTGGAATTAAAATTCCAAGCATGATAGCGCCAATAACGACCCCCATGATAAGTAAAATAATGGGTGAAAGTAAAGTCATCAATTTAGAAAGCTTCTTTTCAACACTTTCTTCATACATCGTAGCGAGTTTTCCAAAGCTTTGGCTTAGCTCTCCAGAGGCCTCACCTATTTTTAGAATGTGGCTAAACAGGGGAGGAAAGAGAGGTTGTTTTTGAAGCTCTTCACTTAATTTTTCACCTTCTTCAATTTTTTTTTCAGCGAGGTGAATGATCTTTTTAATTACAAGATTTGAGAGCAAACCCTTAGCAAGATTTAGACTTTCAAGTAGAGGAACTCCTCCCTTTAGGAGCATTTCCATCGTAGAGGAAAACTTTGAGAGAGAAAGATCTAAAATAAGCGACTTTACAAAAGGTAGTTTAAGTAAAAGAAGGTCTATATGAGGCTTTAACTGATTACTCTTTAACCTCCACCTAAAAAACCAAGTGCTCATAGCGCCTGAAATGAGATAAATGCCTTCCCATCTTTTAAGATGGTGACTTAAAGAAATAATTGTTTGTGTAAGCCCATGATTACTGCTTCCTTCAAACAAATTTTCTAAAGAAGGAACAATGTATAAAATCATCAGGTGGATCAAAATAAAGCAAAAAACTAAAAGAATAGAGGGATATAAAAGAGCGGAGGTTACTTGTTTTTTTAACTTGTGCTGACGCTCATATTCCCTAACAATTTGTTTAAGAGCCTGATCTAAACGCCCACTTTGTTCTCCAACTTGAATGAGAGTACAGTAAAAAGAGCCGAAACATTTGGGGAACTTTGAAAGAGAAGAAGAAAGAGAAGATCCTGACTCTAAGGATTGAGAAATAGAGAGAATTACATCAGAAATCCGATCTTGATCAAATTGCTCTTTTAAAAGAGAGAGGCTTTCAAATAAAGGGAGCCCTGCTTCTATCAACTGCAAAAGTTCACGAGTAAAATTGAGCACCGAACTTAAAGGAATAGAACGAGCTTTGGAATGCTTCTTCTGAGTAATTTGAACAAGTTGTATTCCTCTCTCTATGAGAAGCTTTTTAGCTTCTTGAATCGAGGGAGCTTCTAACTTTGATTGGTAAGCCCTCCCTTGATCATTATAAGCCTTAAAAGAAAAAACAGCCATTTTTTACCCTTCTTGAAGCCCAAGCGCTACTCGCAGGACTTCTTCTAAAGTTGTTTTCCCATCCTTTATAAGCCTTAAACCTTGTTGCTTAAGTGTCACGAGCCCTTCTTTTACTGCAATAGAGCGTAATTCGTGGCTTTCAATAGACTCGCCTATTTTCTTTTTGACCTCTCCTTTGACGCTCATGAGTTCATAAATACCCAGACGGCCTAGATATCCTGTTTGAAAGCAACGAGGGCAGCCCTTCCCCTTATAAAAAACAAGGTTCTTATCTAGATTCTCATCTAAAAGTTCTAAATCATGTTTTGCTGGATGATCGACTTCTTTGCAGGATTCACAAATACGCCTGACTAATCTTTGAGCTAAAACACCTATTAAAGAAGAAGATAGAAGGTAGGGCTCTATCCCCATGTCGACGAGTCTCGTAATGGCAGAAGGAGCATCATTGGTATGAAGGGTACTTAAGACTAAGTGTCCAGTTAGAGAAGACTGGATGGCGATCTGTGCAGTTTCTAAATCTCGGATCTCTCCAATCATAATCACATCAGGGTCTTGCCTTAAAATATGCCTTAAACCTGTTGAGAAGGTAAGGTCTATTTTTGGGTGGACTCCCATTTGTGCTATTTTAGGGATGTGGTACTCAATAGGATCTTCAATCGTCATAATGTTGAGAGAATCTTGATAGATTTCAGAGAGGACGCTGTATAAAGTCGTTGTTTTTCCACTTCCCGTAGGACCTGTCACTAAAATGATTCCCTCGCTTCTTTTAATCATCTGGCGGAAAAGATGGTCGGTATGAGAATCCATCCCTAGCTCATCAAACTGAAGCTGAGTATTTGCATTATCAAGAATCCGAAGGACAATACGCTCCCCGTTAGCAATTGGGATCGTACTCACTCTAAAGTGAAGTTCTTTCTTTCCTAATTTTAATTTGATCCGTCCATCTTGAGGACGCCTTTGTTCAGCAATATCTAACCGAGACATGACTTTGAGCCTAGTCACAATGTTTGATAGATAAAGATGAGAGATAGTATGTCTTTTTTGAAGGACCCCATCAATACGGTAGCGGATACGCAAACTCTCTTCCATCGGTTCAAAATGAATGTCTGAAGCCCTTTGGTTATAGGCCTCTTGAATGAGAAAGTTTAAAAGGCGGATTGAGGGGGCCTGTTCTTTTTGATCATCAAGCAAATCATAAGAGTTTTGATTAAGTTCATCTGGATTATCTTGATCAGATAGGTCTCGTATTAAATCAGAAGCAGCATCTTTACTTTGATGAAAACATTTTTCTATTAAAGTTAAAAGCTTCTCTTTAGGGCAGTAAACCACTTGAAGGGGTTGCTCTAGAATTAAAGTGAGCTCTCCTTGTAAATCTGTGTTGAGTGGATCACTCATTGCAATCAAGCATGTTCTCTCCTCTTTTTTTAAAGGAAGAACCTGATGTTTCTTACAGTAATTATAAGAAAGTGAGTGCCACTTATAATCGATAGGGGTGGGACTTTCTTGGTAATGTGGAATTTTAAAAAAGGTGATGAGTTCTTCTAATGAAAGCTTTTCATTAGACAAAACAAAAGGGTTTGCAAGTTTAGCTGTTTCCATAAGAAAATAACTTTTGAAAAGTTGATTTGTATTTTCGCTCTCTATCAAAGCCCTTTGCTTCCAATAGCTTTTTTAAGAGCTCAGGAGAATCTCCAGGTCTTTTCTTTAAATCAATCGTTTTGTATTGCTCCGTATCATAGATCGAATCTTCCACAATACGAGGGGTAATCAAAATGAACATTTCAGTACTTTTGTCTTCCAAAGTTGTAAAGCTAAATAGCCTTCCGAAACCAGGGATATCTCCAATGAAAGGGATCTTATCTACATTCGTCTCCGTATTTTTACGACGCAGACCCCCCAAAATAAGGGTCTCACCATTTGCAATCCGTACCTGATTTTGAATGTGTCTTCTAGAAATATCTGGGCGGTTGTTTTTATCAGAAGTCGTGGTGTCAAAAATAATATCGGTTTCTAAAGTGACGTAGTGAGTAAAGTCATTGTCTTCATCACCATAATTTATAGTCGGTGTGATCTGAATAATAATTCCATACTGCGCTCTTACAAAAGTATTACTAATGGTACCTGTTCTTGGATCTTCAACGGTCCCCATATTAATCGATTGCTCTTCCACTAAATCAATCACAGCCTGCGTTTGATTGACCGTTGTAATCGTTGGGTTAGAATGGACACAAATATCTTCTTGAGAAATCAAAAAGTTGTAGGCAAAGCTAAAAGCCGGGAATGCCCCACCAGGACTTTTTCGAGAGAAGAAATAATCTAAAATTCCAGGAGATGAGCGATCTGTAGTTGCGACGTTCCATTTCATATGAGCATCATTTTTTTTGACATTATCTCCCAGCTTAAGGAGGTTTAGCCCGAACTGAGTTTGGTCTACAATCTTCTTCTCAAAAAGGAGCACCTCTATTTCAACCATCTTTTTAGGGACATCAAGTTTCTTGGCTAATTCTTTCAACTTTTCTAAATAAGCTTGCTTAACTGCCATAACAATTAATCCTGTTTTCCCATCAACAATAAAATTGGGATAACTTTCATTTAAGGGGAGATTTGAAGGATTGGGAGCGGCTTTTGGATTGACGACCAAATTGGGAATCACACAGGTAGGAGGAATAGTCCCTTCTCGTAAATTACATGGTGCTGAAGCTTCTACGGGAGGTTTATGCCCAAATAACTCCTCATCTCCAATGTCTTGGCAAGACATGACCTGGTACACTTGTTGGAGTAATAACGCTAAGTCCTGGGGATCGGAATATCTACAGGTATACCAATACAAAGACATTTGATCAGGGCTAGAAATCTGATTTGAAATGTCTTCCAAGATGTGAGTAGCCCTTTCAAGATCTTTTTCAGAACCCATCAAGAGCAAATGCTGTTTAATAGGAACAACCAGTATAGCTGGAGCATCTGTGGACGTTTTAGAATTAGCCTCTGCCTTCTGATCTTGAAAACAGGCGAGTAAAATCGACTGCACATCTTCAATAGAAATCTTATCAATTTGAACAAGTTTGTAGGATCTTTCTTTTTGATGTACTTGGATGAACTCCACAAGCTTTGTTAATTCTCTAACTTCTGATGCCTCTCCAACAATTAACATATTGGTTCCAACTAAATGCAAAGAGGTGACTCGTTCATTGACAAAGCGTTTCAGAAATTGATGAACTTTTTGAACCTCAGATCCATTTAGAGATAAAACAAAACAGACCTGCTCGTGAGGAGAAATTACCTCCAAATCATCAGACCGATTCAGAATATGCTTTAATGAGGTGGAATGGTTGCCAAGGGTCCAGTAAAGAGATTTGACGAAGGAGTTGACCTGTTTGATGCCAATGCCATTTTGAAGGCAAATCACTTCAATAATCTCTTCCCAAGAGGCCTTTGGAATAGCAAGAGAAGAACAGAGATGAAGTTGGATCTTAGCCATCTCTGATGGAATCACATAAAGATGGTTTGAAGAGGCATAGTCGGTGATGAGTCGCTCTAAAGAGACTTCCTTCTCGTGCATAAGAGAATAAGGTTCTTCATCAGGCTCTTCACTCATCAGCTTACGAAAAGCTTGCTCTTTTCCTTTAAGCTCTTCTTTTAAAGCCTTGGATTTAGCCAAAAGAGAGGCAAAAGATCCCTCATCTTCACGGCCTTCATTAAACAAACTTTGAGAGGTTGAATTGAGTGTTTTTAAATCAGCGCGCAAGTGAGTCATTTCATCGTTGAGTGCAAAAGCTTCCGACTCAAAAGAGTTTTTTGGCCCCTTGGTTAACGTCTCTTTTATTTCAGAAATAGAGTTAGAATAAAGAAAGGATGAGGATGTCAAAAAGAAAATAAGCAGCGTTTTAAGTGACATAAAGCGGTGTAACAGTCTAGGGCATTGTGTAATAGAGAGGGGATCTTAACAGAAGATTTATATTTGCTCAATATTCGATAAGAGAGCCTGTTTCATATCTTCAATGAAAGGGGATAGTTTGTCATCAGGTACGTTCACTGCCCAGGTCTGGTCTTTATTATTCCACGCAATTTCGCCAGTAAACATCGTGGTTGTATATTTTTCTACCGTTAGTTCGATGGGGTCTTCATGTAGACGCCATGCAGGGCGCAGATCGATAATATAAAAAAGCTCAGTTTCTTTATCGTAAACAAAGTTTTCTGGGGCGATGTCACCAAAAAATAGTTTGGCGGCTACTAATTTCTTAAGCAGTTCTTCTAGTTTGCTAAGTAGTTTCTCGTTATCAAAAATTTTCCCATTTTTCATCATAGCCTCTAGAGTGTCCCCTTCAACAAAACGCTTTGCATTGAATCCAGGGGTTTGCACACCGGGCTCTGGAGGATGATTTTTTGCTTTGTACGAGGGATATTGAGTGGCCATTTCAAACCATCTAGCATGCTCTACCTCTTCATCACCGTTATAAGCATTGTCTTCGCTTCTGCTACAGTCAACTTTTATGGCTATCAGCATCCCTGTATTTTTATCCCTCGCTTTAAACACGATACCTTCTCTTCCTCTTCCAAGGAAGGGGGTCCCTTTGTCAGTATTTACAAATTCATAGTTTGCCGAAAATTTTGGATTATTTAGCAAGATTTGTTGGAATTGGAGAATTTCCCATATACTGTCGTCCATCTCCTTCCAAGTCTTTTCTGTATCAGCCGGCTCGTGAACTGGAGAACCAAAAACTCGGTAGGCAAGAGCTCTGTGGTGTGGACTGTTATGAGATTTAATATAAGTAGCCGAAAGTAATTGTTCACTTGCTTCCGCCATTTCGAGGAATTGGCTGTTGTCAGTTATCAATTGGCTTATATCCGCAGTTTTAACTTTCGCAGAATCGTGATCCTCTATTCCGTCTAACAGTATTTCCATTTGCAGAAAAAACTTGTTTGTTACGGAACTAAAAACGTTACTTATATCAGTCATTATTCTATAGAGGTCATTTGTCTTCAGGAAAAAGAATAGTGAAGGTTGTTCCTTCGTCCACTTTAGAATCTACAGAGATGGTTCCTTGAAGCTTCTCAACAATGATTTGTACAATGGAAAGACCAAGACCTGATCCTCCAAGCTTTCTCGCTCGCGCTTTATCGACTCTATAAAAACGATCAAAGATTAAAGGGAGGTCCTTTGCTGGGATCCCCATACCATTATCAGAAATAGAGAGCTTAATTTGGCCGTTATTTTTAGAAAGCTCTATTTTTATATGAGGCTTGCGATGATTGTATTTTACAGCATTTTCTAAAAGATTCATGACCGCTCTATCTAATAAATCTGGGTCTGCTTGAATAAAAGCTTTTGATTCAGTTAAGTCTTTAACTTCTACACAAGCCTCATTGTGGAGGTCATGCAAAGTGGTCACACACTCATCTATTGCCGAGCTTAGATCACACACTTTAAGTTGAGTTTGAGGGAGATTTTCAATGTCTGTGAGAGTTAAGAGGTTCTTGACCAAAGCATCCATCCGAAGACAATTGTTTAAAATCCGGTCTGTAATTTCTTGTCGTTTTTCAACAGGTAAATCAGGCTGATCATGTAAAGCCTCTGAAAAGCCTCGAATGATAGTGAGAGGTGTCTTTAACTCATGCGATGCATTTGCAATAAAAGCCTTACCCATATCTAAAATCTGAAAGACATTTGACTTGTCCTGTAAAACTAAAATAGCCCCCTGATCTTCCTTTGGAGTCACAACAACTCCAAGTGGGATTTTTTGATCGCCACTCTCTAAATCTAAGGTGTCGTAAATGATCTTTCCTTTTTCCTTGCAGTTCCTTAGCAAAGTTTCGCACTTGGTCGACTTTAAGGTTGAAATATGATGCTGTAGTAAATCATCTCTATTTAATAAAAACATTTTAAGAGCAATCTCATTGACGTAGGTAACATTGAATTGATTATCTACAGCAATAACCCCTTCTGCTAAAGAGTTTAGAACTGTTTCGGTTTGATTGCGTTCCTGAGTTAAAGTCTCAATTTGCTCGCTAATCCTGTTGGATAGTGAATTTAACGTGTTCGCAAGTTGGTTAAAGTCTTTGGTCACTCTTTTTTCTTCCAAGATAATTTGTGGAAGCTGATCTACTTTTCCTTCTTGATAAGGTTTTATTTTTTCTATAATCGTTTGAATAGGCTTAGTTAAAAGGTTCATAATAGTCCAAGTCATTAAGCTGAAAAGCACTAAGATGCCCACGCCAAACTTAATAAGAACAAGAGTGAAACCTTTTGTCAAATCCTTGATCTGTTTAATTGGGAACGCAGTCCTTATGATATAGGTTTGTCCCTGAAATGTGAAAGATTTAGCAATATAGGCAAACTGCTCTCCAAAATGATACGAATAGTCTTCGTGGTAGCCTATTTTGTGTCTTAAGGCATCCTCGATCTCAGGGTGCCTTTTATATAGAGGGAGCGCCGATCTGTCAGTATGGGATTCATAGAGAATGCGTCCATCTTTTGAGAGGAGGGTCACTCTAAAGAAAACAAGTGCCTGTTGAGAGCTTAGAATTTCAATCATTCCCTGAATATTTGAAGATTTTTGAATGTTTTGAATCACCTGGTTGGTTCGCGTTTCTAAAACATTGCGTATCGCATTACGCACAGACCTGGAGGAGTATGGGAAAAGTAAAATGAAGAAAAAGAGAAAGATAACTAGATAAGAGACGAAGATTTTTTGACGGAAATTGAGCATGAGTATTAGTCTTCTGAGTATCCTATTTCATTTAATAACCGGTTTAGATCTGACAGGTTGTAGTAGTGAAAAGACAACACTCCTTCCTTCTCATCGCCAGAAAAATAAACCTTGGTCCCTAATTTCTCTTGTAAGGTCTCTTGTATTTGCTGTAAAAAAATATTTCGCTTTTTTGAAGCTTTTTTTTGCTTAGGTAAACTTTTTGTGCCTTTTTGCTTCAAATAGGCTTCCGTTTCTCGTACACTTAAACCATCCCGGCAAATGATTTGAAAGTTTGAGAGCCTCTCTTGATCCGAATCCAAAGAGAGCAGTACTTTAGCGTGTCCTGCGCTGATTTCCTTTTGAACAAGAGCCTTTTGGATGAGCTTAGGCAAGGCAAGAAGACGAAGCTGGTTGGATAAAGTGGCCCGTTTCATCCCCAAAGAAGCTGCCATCTCTTCATGAGTCAGTTTGAATTCACAAGAAAGTCTCTTCAAAGCAAGTGCTGTATCAATTGGGTTTAAGTCTTCCCTTTGAATGTTTTCAATCAGTGCCGAGAGGGCCGATTTTAAATTATTTTGCGATTGAACGAGAACAGGGATCTTTTTTAAACCGGCAAGCTTAGCTGCTCTAAAACGGCGCTCACCTGCAATAAGCTCATAGAGATTTTCATTAATAGGGCGAACAAGTGGAGGTTGCAAAAGGCCTACGTTCTTAATTGAATTTGCAAGTTCCTGAAGCTGAACTGAATCAAAGCTATCTGCTCCTCTTGGTTGGTGAGGGCTTACTTGAATCTCTTCAATTGAAACTAAGAGGATCTTATGTGTCATAAAAATTTCCGATTTCCCAATAATTCTTGCAATTTAGAAAAATGTATGCGAACTTTAGAGTTATAATTATCTTGAGGAGAAAGTCAAAGTGAAAAACAGTAAAATTGAACCCATTACCCCAACCTATTCCAAATCTCAACTGGTCCTCCTGAGTATCCTTCAAAACAAAAAGAAGATGTTTAACATTCTCGTTTCTTTTTTACTCTTAAGTTTCATAGCTGGGTTATCCTATTATATGTGGCATAAAACTAAAACAAAAAATTATTCAACAACGACTCAAGCTCTTTCTAATAATTCGCTTGATAGCTCAAAATCTCACCTTAAAAAGTTTAAGAAAATTGCTGCAAGTTATCCAACACTTCAACCCCAATTAGATGGACCTCTAGCTCAAGAATATTTAAATCTCGGTCAAGTGCATACAGCGAAATCTTTTCTTACAAGAGTTCAAAAAAGACAAGGCTCCCTTTTAGGGTTTGTGTCGAGCTTTAACGAAATGACCTTTTTGATGGAAGAACATAACTACAAAGAAGCGCTGAAGAAAGGATATGAAATCAAAGATCAATTGAAAGTAAGTAGCCATCTCAAAACTCTTTATACAGCTCACCTGTTAAGGCTGATCTCTCTTGAACAGAAATTAGGGCATTCAGAACAGAAAGCTGTGCTCATGTCAGAGTTTCTGACCCTAAGTACAAGTCAAGATCAAGAGCTCAATGATGCTTTTCAACTCGGCAACCTTAGCGTGGCTGACTATTTAATCAACAGAGATCACTTATGATGAGTGATTTGAAAAACTTGATTTTTTTCTCAAAATCAGGTATAGAAAAAACTTTAACTAATTCTTGTTCTTGCGCTATAGATTTGTGCAATGAACAAATATTAATACAAGACGTGGGACATAAAAAGCTAAGAGGGAGGTGACCTAAGGCTAATTAAGCAAGGAACCGCGTTTAATTTGGAAAATTTGGAAAATATGAAAATGAACCTTATCTATTTTAAGGATAGGGATTGGAAAATAAAAGGAGTACCATGGTCAGATTAATTGGCTTATGGATGCTTTTGATAACTTTGTTCGCTTCACCCAAATTATGTGCAAATGCACCTTCTTTTGGGGGAATAGCAGGGATTAAATTTCAAGATGGAGATTCCTTTAGGTCTTTACCTAGTAGTGAATTATTACAAAGTGATCGGAACATAAAGTCGGATGTCTTAGCGAAGATAGAAATTATGACTCGCGAAGATGCCAAGAAGTTTATGAAGACATTTGATTTGGGGGAATTGAATGTTTTACCCTATGCCCCTGACTGTCAGCCCAAATCTTCAATGCATTCTCAGGCTTATTTTACTTTTAAGTTGCCTGATGTGTGTGGTGGAGTTAAGGTTAAAACAGGTTTGTGCTATCATCTAGCGGAGAATCAGAAAAGTGGGATCGGTTCGCAAGAACAAGTTCTCTATCTGGTTTCTACCAAAACCTTAAATGACACGAAGTGGAAACCCTTTGTTTCTCTCTCTTATTTGCGTTCACAAGTACGGGGCGTTCCGAGAGCCTTCTATAAAGGTCTAGAAGAACTACAGAGTCGTTCTTCTATCAATTATAGTGGGCCCCAGAAAAGACCACAAACGACTGCTTATTCTAATGTCGAAGTTGTGGAAACTTGCTGCGGACTTCAACCCCACAAAAGATTGTCCTTGGTTCTTTCCTTTAATAGTCTTAAACCACTAGATAAAAAGGTAAAACGATTGGATACATATACATCTAAAGTATTTGATGATGTGAAAATTCGGAAACATTCCCAAAGTGTAGGCCTCAAAGTAGGCTATAAACTTAAAGAAGGACTTAATCTTCTTGTTAAATCAGAATGCTTGTTATCAAATGGCTCTTTAAGAGACAAGGATGACACGCCCACCATCATTGATGGTGTACTAATTGTTTCATTCTAAATAGTTTAGGTGGCTAATTTCTAGCCGCCTTGCTTTCAAAATTTTAATTCAGCTCCCAAACACCTCTATTCAAATAAACTCTTTGACGCCTCTTATGATTCAAATAGAAAATTATGTTTGGAACATTAAGAATTCTTGACGAGAATCAATCTTTTCATTAATATATTTAGTAAAATTTTAAGAGAAAATAGTTTTAGAGGTTTTGATGTACGCTATTATTCAGACAGGTGGAAAACAATTTCGAGTGACTCAAGGAGACATCATTGACGTCGAACTCCTCAAAGAGGCTGAAAAGTCAAAGGTTTCTTTTACTGATGTAATGCTTTTTCACGATGGTAAAAAAGTTGTAGTCGGTGCTCCTCACGTCGATGGATGTGTGGTTCAAGGAGAAATACTAGAGGAAGTTAAGGGACCTAAAGTCATCGCTTTCAAGTATAAAAAGAGAAAGAGTAGTCACAGAAAAGTGGGTCATAGACAAAAATTTAACCGCGTTCAAATCACTGAGATCAAACAAGGTAAGGAGAAGTAACCTATGTCACAAAAGAAAGGACAAGGAGCAAGTAGAAACGGTCGAGATTCCCACGCTCAACGCTTAGGCGTTAAAGTAGGGGATGGACAGATTGTTACGACTGGTAGTATTCTAGTTCGCCAAAGAGGGACCAAGTGGCACCCTGCTCAAAATGTGAAACGTGGAAAAGATGATACTCTTTTTGCTCTAATTGACGGAAAAGTCGTTTTTAGGTCAGCTAAGAAGACTTTCGTTTCCGTCGTTCCAGTTTAAAAAATTAATTAACGCGTTTTTTTGATATATGTTTACAGATTCTATCTCAGTTAAGTTAGTTGCAGGTAGAGGAGGGCATGGTATTGTCTGTTGGCGCCGGGAAAAATACATTCCCAAAGGTGGACCAACAGGGGGTAGCGGAGGCCGTGGAGGCAACATAAAAGTCGTAGGAGATGAGAACATCTTTTCCCTAGACGCTATGCGATCCAGACGCCTTATGAAAGCTGAAAATGGTATGTCAGGCGGCGTAAATCAACGTCAAGGCAGAAGAGGAAAAGACCTCATCATCAAAGTCCCTTGTGGAACTTTGGTCAAAGACGCAAAAACTAAAGAAGTTCTTTTCGATATTACCGAACATGAGCAGTCCGTGACCCTTTGTGAAGGTGGACGTGGCGGACGTGGAAATTCAACCTTCAAAACATCTATTAAGCAAGCTCCCAATTACTGTACTGCAGGACTTGACGGTCAGGAGAAAGGCCTTGTACTCGATCTAAAGATGATCGCTGATATAGGCCTCGTAGGCTTCCCTAATGCAGGAAAGTCCACCCTCATCAACCAGTTGACTCGTTCAAGAGCCAAATGTGATGCTTATCCTTTTACAACCCTATCACCAAATATTGGCTATATTGAAACCGCAGACTTTATGCGCTATTCTCTAGCAGATATTCCTGGTATTATCGAAGGTGCACATGAAAATAAAGGGCTAGGACTTGCTTTCTTAAAGCATATTGAGCGCACTAAAGCTCTTTTCTTTATTTTGGATGTGACGTCTGTTGACCCTCTCAACGACTTAAAGGTGCTTCGCTCAGAAATAGAAGCCTATAACCCAGAAACGCTCAAAAAACCTGCTTTAATACTTCTTAATAAGTGCGATCTAGAGGGGGGCTCTGAAGAAAATATTCAGGCTCTTAAATCAAAAATTAAAAATCTACCTATCTTGGAAATTTCAGCCAAAGAAGGAACTGGAATGGATCTTCTAAATAAAGAACTCCTTAAGATCATGTCTCATTTCGATACCTGGGGCCTTTAGAACAATAGCTTATTTTTTGTCTTACTGACAGATTATAGCTTTGCTTATTCTTCTAAAACAATTACACAAAATTTTGAAGCTGATATTTTAAGTTAGTTGAACTATCTCATTAAGTGAAAGAATGGAGTACTTTGTAAGTAATAGTTCTTTGAAAAACTCTTTGAGATTTTCCAGTTTGACTAGTCAGAGACTGAGATGCTGTTTTTTTTATTGTAAGATTTCTCCCACCCTCATCATTTCCCTTAAGTGTCAGTTCGTTTTTATAAGTAAATTTAAAATTATACTTACGGATAGCTTCATGGTCAACCGGTGGCTCAAATTGGATGTGGGCCAACTCTCGTGTTTTAGCAGTACTTCCTTTCACTTCAGATACAAAGATATCAGAAATCTTTCCCCCTGGGAGGAGGTGAAGATTGAGAGTAGTGAGTTGTCGTGTGCTAAATCTTTCAGTAGTCCTTCCTCCTTTATCAGATAGAACTTGAACTTGGTAGCGATAGCCAGTTGGTGGTTCTTTTGAAATATCAATACGAGTTTTTTCTGGAGAGTTAGGTGCTGAAGGTTTACTAGGAGAGCCTGTAATTGAATAAGTAGACATATAAATCCTTTAAAATAAAAAGTTTACATAAGATTATAGATCAAATTTTATATTGTTATCAACAATTGCTTCTTTTTTACCAAAATATTGAATGAGAACTATGCTCTAAGCTTCAGTTTTTTTGACCTTAAAAGTAAGGCAAGCACATAGGAAGCTCCCGCAAGTAGTGCAATCGTCGCACCTGCTGGCCAGCTTAGATGATAGGCAAAGAAGATGCCAAAATAAGAGAAGGCAATATTAATGAGCACGGCAATAGCCATCATAGTGGGCAGGAACCTTGAGAAGAGGTTTGCTATGGTTGCGGGGACTACAAGCATGGTAATGACTAAAATAGCTCCTACAACCTGGATAAGAAGGACAATGGTTGTCGCTATGAGCATTAATAAAATGAGGTAAAGGCCCTTTACTGCGACACCCTGAAGTTTTGCTTGAGTTTCATCAAAACAAAGGGTGAGTAGGCGATTATAGGTGAAAGCAACTACCGTTAAAATAACTACATTTAGAGCGAGTAGAAGCCAGAGCTCTTTCGGGGTGACCCATAAGATATTTCCAATTAAATAATTGCCTAGTTCGATTTTTGGCCCCGGTGTATTGGCCAAAAATAGGATACCAAGAGCTATTCCAACAGACCAGATAGCTGCAATGACAGAGTCTTCTCGCTCTCTATAATACAGGTGAATCCAGCCAAGAATAAGTGCTGAAATTAACCCTGCTAAGAGGGCTCCCCACAAAGGAGAGAGCCAAGCTATTGAATAAGTATTTTTGAGCCAAACACTAAAACCAATGCCTCCTAAAATAGAGTGCGCTATTCCACCACTAATAAAAGAGAGTCTTTTAATAACGACATAAGAGCCTACAACTCCACCTGCAATCGATGCAAAGACTGCAGCGAGCATCGCGTATTGAAGAACAGAGTGTTGCATAAGAGCTTGAAGAAATGACATTATTTCATGACCTCCTCAAAAACAGAGGGTTTAGTAGGTTTCTGATAAAGTCCCATAGAGAAGTGCTGACAAACCTCTTCGGGTTTTAACTCATAGAGCTTGCCATGTACACAAAAGACTCGGTCAGAGTCTTTACCAATATGGTCTAAATCGTGGGTGACCATTAAAATAGTCATACGCCTTTTTAGCCTTTTTAAAATTGAGTCAATTTCAAGCTGAGCCTTAAAATCAATGCAGGAAGTCGGTTCGTCTAAAATAAGGATTTGAGGTTGCGTTGCAAGGGCTCTAGCTATGAGGGCTCTTTGAAGCTGCCCCCCCGAAAGGGAACCCATTGCTTGATCTTTGAATTCAAGTAGGTCGACCTCTTTGAGACACTCTATCGCAATTTCTTTATCTTCTTGTCTGTATCGTCCATGCCAACGCAAAGTAGAAAGTCTTCCAGATAAAACAACTTCCATAACGGAAATAGGAAAGAGACGATCAAAAGGAAAGATTTGAGGGACATAAGCCATCTTTTTACGCATTTTTTCAGGAGGCTTCCCCATGATTCGAATAGATCCGGAAGAAGGCTCAAGAAAGCCCATTAAAAGTTTGAGGAGCGTTGTCTTTCCCCCGCCATTAGGGCCTATAATATGAATGAGTTCTCCAGGACGAATGACGCATGAGATCTCTTTTAAAATAGGGGTATCGTTGTATTTGAAATCAACTTTATGGAGTCTCATGACTTCAATCATGGCGCTCTCCCTCTAAATAGTCTCCAAAAGCCATCATATTTTCAAAGTAATTTTCACAGTAGGGATTAACTTCAATCATCTTAAGATTTTGGGCTCTTGCTAACTGCTCAGATGCTTTATAGTTATATTGCTTTTGTACATAAAGATTTTGAATGTTCTTCTCTTTAACTTTTACAAGAAGGTCTGCAAATTCTTTTGGAGAAGGGTCTTGTCCTTCATTTTCTAAAGCTAACTGATTAAGGCCGTATTCTTTTGAAAAGTATCCAAAAGCTGGGTGAGAAACAAGGAAACTCGTTCCTTCTCTATCTTTTAATTTATTTTTTAAATAACCATCTACACGCTCAAAGTCTACATTTAATTGAACAAGCTGCTTGTCAATTCCATCTGCATGTTCAGGAAAATGCTTTTTTAAAAGATGCGCTATTTTTTGACACTGTACTTGAGCTATTTTGGGACTCATCCAAAAATGAAGATCCTCTACATGATGATGATGGCAACAGGCCACGTGAAGTAAATCGATATTATCTTTAAGATCGGCGATTTCTACATTTGGGTTGTTCTTTTTCAAGATGGGGACAAACTGCTCTTCAAAGGGCTCGCCTGAAAGAAACCAAATTTTTGCAGTAAATAAATCCATCAGCTCTTTGGCTGAAGGAGAAAAACCATGAGGATCTGCAACTTCAGGAACTAAGCTGCGGACTAAAACTTTTTTCTCTGTCAGCCTCTCTACAAAATATTTATAAGGAGCGATTGTAACGAGTACTTCTGGTTTTGATGAGGATTTGTTATAAGAAATATAAAAAAGGCTTGAGATAGTTAATAAAACTAGTGGAATTATAAAGAAAATTTTTTTCACATGAACTCTTATTTTATTAAATAATACTTATATAATATCCTATAAATAGACTTATTTATCAAGTGAAAGTAATTTTTTATGGAAGATTCCGTGCTTTTTAAGATTTACCTTTAAAACCAAATAAATAATTTAATTTTTACTTCCTAAAGTCCTAATGTTTGTGGGGGGCATGGTTTATGCCCCACCTTCTGAGAAAGAGGCTTGCTGTTGCCCTAAACTTCATTATTTCCAAATTTAGGCAAATATTACCCGAATTGAGCTTTTCTATTGAAGATTTCATGCGCCTTAAGCTAAACTTGACCCTCTTTTTCGGGAGGGGTGTCTGAGCGGCCGAAGGAGCACGCTTGGAAAGCGTGTGTATGCGTAAGCGTACCGTGGGTTCGAATCCCACTCCCTCCGTGTTTTTCTTAATTAATTAATAATTAGTATTGTGCGCATTATCTGGAAATATCTGGCATAATCTGGCAATTGTTAGATAAAAAGGTCGATTTATGGATCTTAATCATCCTAATTAAGTGGCAAGGTCATCTGAAAGGACCTTGAGAGGGGACTTAATGTTTTTAAAAAAGAATAATATCATAAAAATGTTAGGCAAAGACCCTTCCCACCTAGTGGAAAATATGTTGAGCCTCAGTTATTAGCGTACGATAAAGCTTTTATTACAGTTTTTCTACTCTTTCAGAAGTATCAGAATTTTCTAAAAATGCTATAGCCTCATCGTAAGTCTCTCTCTCACTCGTCTTATATCTATACTTATTATCAGGATTATACGTTCTATAAGCCAACTTTCCAAAGTTATACGAACAAACACCTAGATCTGGATAATAATTATCCTTATAATCCGGTGTAATGAAAATCTGAATTTGAACACTTTTCTCGTTAAATCCACCGGAAAGAAGGTATTTTTGAATCTCTTGATTACTATTGGCTGTTGTGATGACTTCATGTGCACAATCGATTAACATGGCCCGGGCTTCTCCTTTAGAAAGAGATCGATGAATATCAAAGGCTAAAAATAGGCTTTCGATTTCATACATCATTCTCCCCCCTGCTCCTGTTTGGACCATCCCATATCTTTTTGAGAGCGTTTTCGAACACTCTCTTGAAACTTGATCAGCTACGGCAAGTTTTTCATTTGGGGGGGGCTGGGTTGGGTTTTGAGCAACCCATTAAACTAAAAGAAACTAAGCATAGAAATAATCTAAAAAAGTGCATTAAAAGTCTCCTTCTGAAAATTCTTTGTTGTTTTCTGCAAGTTTTTTTAAATAGCCATTCATTAATCCATGGGC
>Ga0208770_1000010_pt1 | contig 148611 bp, 142 predicted proteins | sample AntAceMetag02UK9_FD_184771 | JGI IMG/M metagenome (GOLD analysis project Ga0208770, IMG submission 184771) | Saline lake microbial communities from Ace Lake, Antarctica - Antarctic Ace Lake Metagenome 02UK9 (SPAdes) (version 2) | ecosystem: Environmental > Aquatic > Non-marine Saline and... | reverse complement strand
CACCGCTAGGCCTGACAAAGCTTTCCATTTTGGTGCCAGAAAGCCAAGACAAGTCCGATGTTTTAGACCATGCAGGATTTGTTGCCAAGAACCATCTCAAATATTTCGAGCGTGAAATTCCCATCTCCGAAAAGGAGAGAAGCATCCTCGCTGAATTGGGTGGGCGAATATTGCCCAGGGATCTCTGGGCCGGAATTGCGGGGATGCAGCGGGAGAAAGAAATGTTGGAACGCAGACTCGTTATGCCTCTGTCCGACGCGGATTTGGCAGAAAAATTCGGTGTTGAACCTCCCCGCTCGATTGTCCTGTTTGGTCCCCCGGGCACCGGAAAGACAACGTTCGCAAAAGCGGTTGCGTCCCGATTGGATTGGCCCTTTGTTGAAGTGTTCCCCGCGAGGCTCGCAGCAGACCAAAAAGGGCTTGCCGGGGCCCTGCGGGACACCTTCACACGAATCTCAGATCTCGATAATGTCGTGGTATTTATCGACGAGGTGGAAGAAATTGCAGCACAGCGCGGAGGCGAACCTCCTACGGCGTTGCAAGGAGTGACCAATGAGCTGCTCAAGCTCATCCCGCTGTTTCGAGAGCGCCCTGGTCGCTTGCTTATCGTTGCCACAAACTTCATCAGGGCTCTAGATGACGCTTTCTTGCGGCACGGCCGGTTTGACTATGTCATCCCTATAGGCCTGCCTGATGAAACCGCTCGGGAATCGATATGGCGCCGATACATCCCGTCGGAGACCGTTGACACTGTTGACATCGCGGAGTTGGTGACGAGAACAGAGGGGTTTTCACCTGCCGACATCGAATTTGCTGCTCGAAAAGCTGCCCAGCGGGCGCTGGAAGCTGCGGTGTATGACACGGCGCCAGGAGCCCCAACGGGTCCCACCACTGAAGATTATCTCTGGGCAATCGGAGACACTCGGATGACTGTATCCAGTGAGATGGTGGGTGGTTTTCTGGAGGACATTGAGTCCCTCGCCAGGCTATAGAGATTTTCAGGCCCCTCCTGCAGGGTGATTTCTCGCCTACTGCGAGCGTTTGCCCCTCGCTCACACTGCGCTAGTTTTGGACTACCTTCCGCCACCGAGAGTGAGTTCGTTAGTGCTCGATATCGCCAAGCCCACTGTGTTGTTAATGGGTAATGAGACGGACCCGATATATGCGAAAACGGGGCTCGGCATCGCGCACTGGGATGCCGCCAACTGCGTGGGTCAAATGAGATTGACCCCAGAAACAGTCGATGTGGGGCTTCCCGATGTCACCCTAGGCGAGGCGCTCCAGCGCGGTGCCAACACTCTGGTTCTCGGGGTGGTTGTCATTGGTGGCAGCATTCCGCCGGCAACCCTGACGATTCTGCGTCAAGCCCTGGAGCTTGGCCTCGATATCGCTGCCGGTATGCACCAGCGCCTGGGAGATATCCCCGAGCTCCAAGAGGCCGCCCAGAAGTCTGGCCGCCGCATCATTGATGTTCGCGTTCCACCCGAAGAAATCCCCGTGGGAACAGGGGAAAAGCGGACCGGCAAGCGCCTTCTCACGATGGGAACAGATTGCGCCCTGGGAAAGAAGTACACCGCTTTGGCGTTAGCCCGGGAGATGTCACACCAAGGGTTTGACGTTGATTTTCGTGCCAGTGGCCAAACAGGAATTCTGATTTCGGGGGCGGGAATCCCCATCGATGCCGTTGTCGCCGATTTCATATCGGGTGCCGCCGAGATGCTCTCTCCCGATGCGGGTTCCCCCGATCACTGGGACGTTATCGAAGGACAGGGCAGTCTTTTTCACCCGGGATATTCCGCGGTTACCGCAGGGTTGCTCACCGGCTCACAGCCCGATGCGTTTGTCGTGTGTACTCATGCAACGAGGGAACATATGGCGGGGTGGCCGGACTTTCCCTTGCCGAGCATCGGCGAGGTCATTGAGCTCACCGTTCTCATGGCTCAGAGAGTAAACCCGGCAATTCGATGCCTGGGGATTAGCTCCAACACCTCTAGTCTCGCCCCGGAGGAGAGAGCCCCTTATCTCGAAGGCCTTGCTCAACGCTGGTCGCTGCCCGCGGTTGACCCTTTGCATGGCGGGGTGGAACCGTTGGTTTCGGCCCTGACAACCTGGTAACGATCGTGAAAATGTCGGTCGAAGCGCGAACCTTCCCGCTTGCTGCACCTTTTTCCATCACGGGCTATACCTTTAGGGAACTCAACTGCGTGTGGGTGACGCTCGAACACGAAGGATTTTGTGGCCGGGGCGAAGGGACAGGTTCCTACTACCTGGGAGAGACCCCCCGCTCTCTCATCGCAAGCATTGAATCAATTCGCACTCGAGTGGAGTCAGGGATCACCCGTGAAGAGCTCTCTACTGTGTTGCCCATTGGGGGAGCCCGCAATGCCCTTGACTGTGCACTGTGGGACCTGGAATGCAAGCAAACAGGGTCATCGATTTGGCAGCTTGTGGGTGTCGTGCCGCACGAGCTGACGACCGTGGCCACGCTCGGTATTGATACACCTAAGGCAATGGCGGCGAAGGCGAGGGAATGGGCAGATTTTCCGGCGCTAAAAATCAAGCTGGATAACGAGTTGGTCCTGGAACGAATCAGCGCAATCAGGGAGGTCCGGCCTCACGCCACTCTGGTGATTGACGTGAATCAAGGATGGACGATGGAAGAACTCGTCACCTACACTCCGGGCCTTGCGGAATTAGGCGTGTCCTTCATCGAACAACCTCTGCCCAGAGGCCATGATGAGCCCCTGATTGGCTATCAGTCCCCCGTCTCTTTGGGTGGGGATGAGAGCTGTTTGGGCCTGGAGGATTACGAAAGAGTCAAGGACCGATATGACGTCATCAATATCAAACTTGATAAGTGCGGTGGGCTCACCGAAGCCCTCGCCATTGCACACAGAGCGACGCTGGATGGGCTCGAGGTGATGGTGGGAAATATGACCGGGACATCGCTGTCGATGGCGCCTTCGTATGTTGTGGGCCAATTATGCAGCGTCGTGGACATCGATGGCCCACTTCTGTTGGAAAAAGACATACCCGACGGACTGGAATATATGACCGGTGCCAGGGTGAGCATGCCGACTCCCGCGCTGTGGGGTTAGCGCTAGACGGGACAGCGTCGGAGAAGAGGGTGGGCTTCGCGGCCGGAAAATCGGGGCACTCTGGTAATCGCCCCCCTCTGAGAGCGAAACTGGGGCCTGAACCACAAGCTCATGGCTGAGGGTTGCCTTTAGTGGCTCCCCACCAACTCTGACTCGTGAGCCCTGGTACCCATGCGTAGCGCCCGGTTAACCGCAGATACGATGGCCTTCAACGAGGCAGTGGAAATATCCCCATCAATGCCCACGCCCCAGAGGGTTGTGCCATTGACTTCAAGTTCCACATATGCTGCTGCGAGCGCATCCCCGCCAGCGCTGAGGGTGTGCTCAACGTAGTCAAACAGCTTGATGGCCACGCCATGGCTCTCCAAAATACCTAAGAAGGCGGCAATCGGGCCGTTTCCCGTGTGAGCAGCTTCGGATTCTTGATCCCCTTCGCGCAACTTCACCTCAAGCGAAACCTCGCCATCCATGTCGCTGGCCGAGCGGGTAGACAGCAACTCGTAGTGCCCCCACTTCGCTTCGTGCTCTTTCGAGGGCAAGTACTCGTCTTGGAAGATAGTCCAGATTTCTTCGCTGGTGACCTCGCCACCATCCGCATCGGTCTTCGCTTGGACCACCTGGGAAAACTCGATCTGTAGCTTTCGCGGGAGATCGAGCGCATGGTCGGTCTTGAGGAGGTAGCTCACGCCGCCCTTGCCCGACTGAGAGTTCACCCGAATCACGGCTTCATAACTGCGTCCCAAGTCCTTGGGGTCCACGGGGAGGTAGGGAATAGCCCATTCCAGGTCATTCACGGAGACACCTTGCTTGCTCGCTTGGGCCTCCATCGCTTCAAAACCTTTCTTAATGGCGTCCTGGTGGGATCCACTAAAAGCGGTATAAACAAGGTCACCAGCCCACGGGCTTCGCTCGTGCACGGTCAGCTGGTTGCAATACTCCGCGGTCCGTTTGATGTCATCCAAATCACTGAAATCAATCTGCGGGTCAATGCCCTGGGTGAAGAGGTTGATGCCTAACGCCACCAAGTCAACATTTCCGGTCCGCTCACCGTTACCGAAGAGGCATCCCTCAATACGGTCAGCCCCTGCCATGTAGCCCAACTCAGCGGCAGCGACCGCGGTTCCTCGGTCGTTATGGGGGTGAAGACTCACGATGACGTTCTCGCGGTGATTTAGGTGCCTGGACATCCACTCAATGGAATCGGCATAGCGATTAGGCGTCGCCATCTCCACCGTTGCCGGCAAGTTGATGATGACTTTCCGCTCAGGCGTGGGCTCCAAAATTTCCAACACCTGGTTGCAAACATCCACCGCAAACTCGAGTTCGGTCCCGGTATAGCTTTCGGGCGAATATTCGTAATAGACATCCGTGCCAGGCACCATCGATTCCATCGAGCGACACAACCTGGCTCCCTCGAGAGCAATATCGATAATGCCCTGCTTATCGGTGCGAAACACGACATCCCGTTGAAGAGTACTTGTCGAGTTATACAGGTGCACAATCGCCTGCTTCGCCCCCACCAGCGACTCGTATGTGCGCTTAATCAGGTGGTCTCTCGCTTGAGTCAACACCTGGATAGTCACATCATCGGGAATCGCGTTCGTGTCAATCAAGCTTCGAACGAAATCGAAATCGGTTTGCGAAGCAGAAGGAAAACCCACTTCGATTTCTTTGTATCCCATGCGCACCAGCAGATCAAACATCACCCTTTTGCGCTCGGGGCTCATCGGGTCAATGAGGGCTTGGTTCCCATCACGTAAGTCCACCGCGCACCAGCGTGGCGCTTTTGTGATGTGGGTACCAGGCCAGGTGCGATCGCTCAGATCGAGCGGGAACGCCTCGTGATAGGGCCGATACTTGTGAATCGGCATCAAAGATGGCTTTTGGTTATTAATCATGAACGTACTTTCCCTCGAAGTGTGGCCCAGACCGTGCTCAGCCGCGGCGGGGGGTGGCCTAAAGCAGGACCCCGGCGCGGCGGGGAAGAAGGAGGAGTGCGTTATTCACTTCTGTAGGCTAACACGCCACCCTCTGAGATAAAAGGGCACCTAGAGCCCCAGCTTGTCGAGCTTCTTTGAGTCGCGTTGCCATTCTTTGGAAACTTTCACGTGGAGTGCCAGATACACCCGCCTGCCCAACAGTTCTTCGATTCCAGCCCTAGCTTCGCTGCCAATTGCTTTGAGCTTGGAACCTCGATGACCAATGATGATGCCTTTTTGGCTGTCACGCTCAACCCACAAATTGGCAAAAATATGCAACAATCCATCATCACGCTCGGTCATTTCATCGACGGTCACCGCGATCGAATGGGGCAATTCATCCGAGACACCCTCCAGGGTGGCCTCTCGGATGAGCTCTGCTATCCGGGTTTCCTCGCTTTGTTCGGTGGTGGCCTCGCCGTCATACAGCGCCTCCGACTCGGGCAGCAGGGCGAGGATTTCCTTTACCAACACATCCAACTGGGAACCCTTCAATCCAGAGACGGGAATGATGCTCGCCCAGTCCCCCAGCTCATCAACTTCCATGAGCCGCTCAGCGATCATTGCGTTGGAGGCCGCATCAGTCTTGGTGACCAGTGCGATTTTGAGTGCCCTGGGGTATTCCATGATGCTCTGGGCAATAAAACGATCTCCAGGCCCTACTTTTTCGGTGGCCGGAACACACATCGCGATGATGTCTACTTCACCAAGCGTGTGGGAGACAACATCATTGAGACGTTGGCCCAAAAGAGTCCGCGGGCGGTGAACGCCGGGGGTATCGACAATAATGATCTGGCCGTGCTCGCGATGAACGATGCCCCGAATGGCCATGCGGGTGGTTTGGGGTTTTGAAGACGTAATCGCCACCTTGTCGCCCACGAGAGCGTTCATCAACGTGGACTTGCCCACATTGGGGCGTCCCACAAACGTGACGAAACCTGCGCTAAACCCTCGTTGTGCGGTCATGGCAGGGGGATCTCTCCGGTTCGGGCCTGGTCGATTTCCTCACGCAGCGCCTTGCGCTCGAGCCACCCCTCCGTGGGATACACCCGAACCCACGACACTCTTTGGTTTCGCCCCTCCGGGGCTTCTGCCACCAAGCGGATGTCATCGGTATTCGCACTCGAGTCAGCACCGGGTAGGCGACCAATGAGTTTGGTCAGCAAACCACCGACCGTATCGACATCGTCGTGATCCATATCAATGTCGTAAAAATCAGCGAGGTCGTCCAACGAATATTTTGCTGCCACACGGTAGGAATCGGGTCCGATACCTGTGATTTCTTTCACATCGACGTCGTACTCGTCAGAGATTTCTCCCACCAGCTCTTCCATCAAATCTTCCATCGTCACCAAACCCGCGATGCCGCCGTATTCATCGACCACCATGGCGAGATGATTTTGTTCGCGTTGCAAAAACCGGAGCGCGTCATCGACCTTTTTACTTTCGGGAATAAACACCGCTGGTTTAGCGAGGGTAGAGATGGCCGTCTTCTTTGCCTGTGCCGGGGCCTCGTGTTGCACTCTGGCAACATCCCGGAGGTAACAAATCCCTACGACGTCATCGCTGTCTTTGCCGATCACAGGAATGCGAGAGACACCCGTGTCAAGAAAAGCCTTCATGGCATCGGCGAGGGAATCGCCCGCCTCCAGCGTGATCATGTCGGTCCGGGCAACCATGACCTCCCGAACAATAGTGTCGCCGAGTTCAAAAATGGAGTGAATAAGCTCTCGGTCTTCATCCTCCAACATGTCCTGATCTGCTGCCTCGTCCACCCAGTTGCGCAGCTGGTCTTCGCTTCGCAACACGGCTGCACCGCCAGAGCCGGGGGTGACAATGTTTCCGAGAACCACCAGCCCCTCTGCAACAGGCCCCACCAGCAGGCGAAGACCTCGAACCAGCGGGGCAAAGTTTCGAACCATGACCTTGGCGTGCCGAATTCCCACAGACCGGGGGGATGACCCCACGACAACGAAGGACACGGCAATCAGGATGACGCCGGCGACCAGTAACACTTCCCACCACTGTGAAAACCACGCAGAGACGGCCAAGGTAATCAAAATGGCCGCGATGGTGTCGACCACCACACGAACGAAGCGAACCGCGGTGAGGTGGGGAGGCATGTTGGAAGCAAGGGCGTGGAGCGCTTGTGGTTTGCGTTTGGTTGCCGCCTCCTCCAGTAGGTCGTTTCGCCCCACGACACCCAGCGCTGCGCTAATAGCGGTAAGCAATCCACCGACCACAATGAGCGCAACCGCAATCAGAAGGAAAACAATACTCACGCGGGTTCCTCTGCCAAGGCATCGAATCGAGCAAGGATGTCGCCTTGCAGGCCAAACATTTCTTTTTGCTCATCGGGCTCCGCGTGGTCAAAGCCCAAGAGGTGCAGTAGTCCGTGCACGGTCAGCATGCGCAGCTCAGCCATCAGCGAGTGACCCGCTGTGTTTGCCTGTGCGGCAGCCACGGTGGGACACAGCACAATGTCTCCAAGGATCCCTTCGGCTTCCTCTTCGCCCTCACGCCCTGGACGCAATTCGTCCATGGGAAAACTCAACACGTCGGTGGGCCCGGTTTCGCCCATCCACTGCACATGGAGCTCTTCCATTGCTGCTTCATCCACCAGCACAACCGCAACTTCCGCATCGGGGTGGACCCGCAAACCCGACATCGCAAACAGCACTACCTGTTGAAGGCTCGCTTCGTCGAGGCTGGTTCCCGACTCGTTACTGACTTCAACGCTCACGGGCGTTCACCTCGCGAGCGTCATGGGCGGCATAGGCCTCAACGATGGCCGACACTAGGGAGTGGCGGACAACATCACTGGAGGTCAGGTAGTGAAAGTGGATGTCCTCAACATCTTCAAGAATTCCGCCCACCAGCCTGAGGCCGCTGTGACCGCCGGGCACATCGACCTGGGTGATATCGCCGGTGATGACCATTCGGGATTCAAAACCTAGCCGGGTGAGAAACATTTTCATCTGCTCGGGCGAGGTATTTTGGGCCTCGTCCAAGATAATGAAGGCCCTATTCAACGTGCGTCCACGCATATACGCCAGGGGGGCAACTTCGATCGTTCCGCTGGCCAACAGTTTGGGGACAAGCTCGGGGTCCATCATTTCGTGGAGGGCATCGAAGAGTGGCCGGAGATAGGGGTCGATTTTGTCCGTCAGGGTTCCCGGCAAAAATCCTAAACGCTCGCCCGCCTCGACCGCAGGCCTGGTCAAGATGATGCGGTCAATTTCTTTCCTCTCCAGCGCCTGGACGGCTTTGGCCATTGCTAAATAGGTTTTACCCGTTCCTGCAGGACCAATCCCGAACACGATGGTGTGGGAATCGATCGCGTCAACGTAGCTCTTTTGTCCCGTCGTTTTCGGGCGAAGCGCGCGGCCCTTGCTGGAAAGAATTGGTTCGGACAAAAAATTAGTCGGAGCGATCCCACTCTGCTGTGCCGCTACCGCAGCACGCATCATGTCTTCTGCAGATAGCTCGGAATTTTTCCGGGCCACCCGACCCATTTCTTCCAAGAGATCTAGGGCCCGTCGCGCATCCTGCTCGGGACCTGAAACGGTGATGGCATTGCTGCGAACAGCGATGGCGAGAGAAGGAAAGTGTTCTTCCACCAGGGCCAAGACCGCGTCGTTGACGCCCAGGACCTCCACCATGGAGACATCATCCAGGGTGGCCGTGAGCATCTTGGGGGGTTGAGCGGAGGGCTTAGCCGGCAAGAGTGCCCTCTTCCAGGGTCCCCGCTAACACGTGGGCATGAACATGAAAAACCGTTTGACCGGCTCGCTCACCAGAATTGAAGACCAATCGGTAGTCACCCTGGGCATGTTCGGTGGCAAGACTTTGCGCCATGAGGACCATCTCGGCGAGTAATCCCGGATCTGAAGCAGCAAGCTGGGACACCGTGGCGTACTGCTCAGATTTGGGCACAACGAGAAGGTGTACCGGTGCCTGGGGCGCAACATCCCGGAACGCGATCAAGGTGTCAGTTTCCGCCACAATATCTGCGGGGATTTCCCGAGAAATTATCTTCGAGAAAATGGACGGGTTCTCGGTGCTCATAGTCCCCAGTCTAGAGCGGAGGGTTTTCTCGCGCGGCGACTCATTCCCAGCGTCCTAAGACGTGATTGGCGATGGCCAAGCCAGCCATCCCGGCACTCGAGGTGCGCATCACCATCGGTCCTACAGACCCCAGCACTGCTCCCGCGGCCTCGAGTGCTTCTCGCTCGGATGGAGCGATTCCTCCCTCGGGGCCCACGACCAAGACCACAGGCCCACTCGCGCCTTTCAGGCCCTGCGCCAGCGACGCGGAGGCATTGGGCTCCAGAAGCATCATGTGATGGGTTCTGGCCAGGTCGCACAGTTGCGCCAACCCGACAAGCGGGGCAACCTGGGGCACCCACGCGCGGAGCGATTGTTTACTGGCCTCGGCGGCAATCTTTCCCCACCGCGCTAGCCCTTTTGTTTCTTTCTCGCCTGACCACCGCGAAATGCTGCGCGCTGCTTGCCACGGAATAATTCGATCCACCCCTAGTTCTGTGCAGGCTTCCACCGCGCGTTCATCGCGGTCTCCCTTGGCCAGGGCCTGTACCAACCACACTTCGGGGCGCAGCGGGGCTATGTGATCAACACTCTCGACTCGAACGAGTACTTTTTTTGGCGACGTCTCGAGCACCACGCACTGCGCCATGGCTCCGTGGCCATTGGTCAGCGCAATCGACTCACCCACGGCCAGTCGAGCCACCGTGACAGCATGACGGGCCTCATCCCCGACGAGCTCGGCGCTGTCGCCGACGTGAAGCCTCACATCAGCACCCGCTAAATAGAGATGAGCCATTTAGCCAAAAAGCCGGTCGCGGAACTTATGGAACATCCCCTGTTGGGCACCCGCCAGCGACGGGGCGGCGGGCTTGCGGAGCTCTCGAAGCTTTGCCACAAGCTCGGACTCTTTGGAAGAAAGCTTGGTGGGCGTCATCACGTGAAGACCAAAACGCAGGTCGCCGCGCCCATTACCCCGCAACTTCGTCACCCCGCGATTTTTCACGGTAATCACATCAGCGCTTTGTGCGCCTGGCTTTACCGTCACCGACACTTCGCCATCGAGTGCTTCGAGAGTCACCATCTGGCCTTCGATTGCATCGATCACGTCAATTTCTAGGGTCGCGATAATGTCGTCGCCGGAGCGGGAGTAAATTGAGTCACCACGAATAGTGAATTCCAAGTAGAGATCTCCCGCTGGCCCACCGCCGTGGCCAACTTCTCCCTGTCCGGGAAGGTGGATGCGCTGTCCTGTTTCGATTCCGCCGGGAATATCCACCGACAACGCCCTCGTGGCGCGCACCCGGCCTTGACCTGCGCACGTGGGACAGGGGCTATCAATCACCTCTCCAAAACCACGGCAACTACCACAGGGGCTTTGGGTGACCATGTTGCCAAGGACAGAGCGCACAGTCCGCTTGAGCGACCCGGATCCGCCACAGATATCGCACGAGCGGGGCGAGCTTCCGGGCGAGGCGCATGACCCATCACAGGTTTCACACACCACAGCGGTGTCAATTTCAATACTCCGCTGCACCCCAAAAATCACATCTTTGAGGTCAACATCGACGCGCAGCAGGGCATCTTGGCCGCGCTCCTTGCGAGAGCGTGGCCCCTGCTGCTGTCCCCCTCCGCCAAAGAAGTTTTCAAAAATATCGCCAAAAGGTCCAAAACCACCAAAACCTTGGTCACCACCGCGGTCGTAGGACGCGCGCTGCGCGGGGTCTGAGAGAACCTCGTAGGCGTGGGTCACCTGCTTGAAACGGTCTTCCGCTCCAGGCTCGCCGTTCACATCGGGGTGGAGCTCGCGAGCAAGCTTTCGATAGGACTTTTTGATGGTTTCCGCGTCGGCATCCTTGCTCACACCCAGTACTTCGTAGTGGTCAACACTCACAGATTAAGCTCTTTCCTTATCGTCTTCACCCAAAAGTCTGGACAAATAGCCTGCGACTGCACGAACGGCCGCCATGTTGTTGGAATAATCCATCCGGGTGGGGCCCACGACCCCCAAAGTGGCGCTGGATTCGCCACCCGATTGGTATGCCGAAGCCAAAATGGCTACTTCAGAAAGCGCCCCTTCGTTCTCGCGGCCGATTCTCGCCTGGACGTCCGAGGTGTCCCAGTGCATTTCGGTGAAAAGCTTGAGCAGCGTGACCTGCTCTTCAATGGCTTCCAAGACGGGGTAGACGCTGCTGGAAAAATCACCTTCGCCACGGACCAAATTGGCAGCACCCGCCATCACTAGCCGATCGGTGCGATGGCCTTCGACGGCATGGGAGAGAGCCTCCACAATGCCGGCCACCAGCGGAGCTCGATCGGGGGAAACCAATCCTGGCAGGGCCTGGAGGACACCCACCACCTCTGCCATCTCCTTGCCCACCAGCAACTGGTTGAGCTGTGCACGAAGCTCGGCAATGACAACCTCGTCAATGTCGCGGGGGCATTCGAGAATGTTCTGGTCAACCGAGCCGCTATCGGTAATCAAGACGGTCATGAGTTTGTGGGCTCCCAGGGGAAGTAATTCAACATGACGCACGAGGGCAACGCTGAGAGTCGGATATTGCAAAATAGCGACCTGGTTGGTCAGTTGGGAAAGTAGACGCACGGTTCGACCGAGGGTGTCATCGAGGTCTGCAGATTCCTGCAAAAACAGTTCTATGGCGTTTCGTTGGCCCAGGGACAGTGGCCGAACTCCTGCCAGCTGATCCACAAACATTCGATAACCCTTGTCGGTCGGGACCCGACCGGCAGAGGTGTGGGGGGCGCTGATGAGGTCTTCTTCCTCCAACAAAGCCATGTCATTGCGGATGGTGGCCGCCGACACACCAAAACCATGTCGATCCGCGATCGATTTTGACCCCACAGGTTCTTTAGAGTCGACATAATCCTGAACGATGACCTTCAAGACGTCGAGGGCGCGTTGAGACACCATGGTGACCGGCCTCCTCGTTAGCAGTCTCTGTGGGTGATTGCTAATTGTATCGAGGAAGACTCTGGGAGTGACTCAGGTGAGCTCCCGGGCAAGATAATCCGCCACCAGTCGGCCCTGAAGAGTGAGGACCAACCTCCCCGCAAGCGCCGCCTTACCCTCGAGCAAACCGGTGCCAATGGCTTGGGCGATAAACCCAGAGGTGCCCTCTGCAACATCGTCCTGGGAAATTCCCTCGCGCATGCGAATCCCGAGCAGCACTTTCTCCACCGCCTGGTCGTGTGCGGTCAAAATTTCCCGCGAATGGGCCGGGGACGCACCCGCCCCCACACGATCGGCATACGCCGCGGGGTGTTTCACATTCCACCAGCGCACCCCGCCCACGTGGGAGTGGGCGCCGGGCCCAACTCCCCACCAATCACTGGAATTCCAGTAGCTGCGGTTGTGTTGGGATTCCTGCTCGCGGCTTCGAGCCCAGTTGCTAATTTCATACCAGCCGTAGCCCGCAGCACTCAGCAGTGATTCCGTTGCAAGATACATGTCGGCATGAGTGTCATCATCGGGGCTCGCCAATTCACCGCGGCTTATCCGTCGAGCAAGTGCTGTTCCAGGTTCCACAATCAAGGCGTAGGCCGAGAGATGATCGGGCTCTAAGGCCACCGCGAAGCTCAGCGTTTCTTCCCACATCTCAAGCGTTTCTCCGGGCGAACCGTAAATGAGGTCTAAGGACACCGCGAGACCCGCATCCCTGGCTTCCTTCACTCGAAGAGGGACCACTTCAGGGTCATGGGTTCGATCCAGTACTGCCAATACCGAAGTGTTCGCCGATTGCACCCCGAAGGACACTCGAGTGAAGCCCCCGTCGGCCAAAGCCTGCAATTCTTCACCGGTGACGCTGTCCGGGTTGGCTTCGACTGTCACATCTGCGCCTTCCGCCACGCCCCAGGTGTCCCTGGCCTGCTGGAGAAGTTCGACCAAAGGTTTAGGTCCCAAGAGCGTCGGGGTCCCCCCGCCAAAAAACACGGTGTTGAGCTTTCTCGGCGCAATACCGGTTTCTTTCATCACCCGCGCCGCGAGAACCATTTCGGCTGTGGCGTGGTCAGGATAGGAATCCCTCGAGACACCGCGATGTTCCTCCGCGGTGTAAGTGTTGAAATCACAATAGCCACAGCGATGCGCGCAAAAAGGGACGTGGATGTAGAGGCCAAAGGCTCGCTGCTGCGCGCCCCGTGCCACAGAGGGGGGAAGCAGCCCATCGCGGGGTGCAATGTCCCCATCGGGAAGAGGGCTAGGAGACATTGATAAACCAGATGGTGTGCATTCTGGTCAACATCACAGCGACGGTGCCAGCGAGAAGACCCAACACGACATTCGACATGACTGAGCGCTCCACGAGTGCCCAGACCATGGCGGCAGGAACCATCAGAACCGCTGTGACGCCATACATCCACCATTCCAGCAGCGAACCAGTGGGGGAATTCCCCAGCGCGGGCGCAAAGGCTCCCATCCCCAACTGCACCACCAAAAGCAGCAACACCACGGTCACCGGCCCCAGTGTGAAATCATTCGGGGTTTTGCCGAGAATGGCGAACACCACGGCGCTGACCCCAGCGCCCGCGGCAAGGACTACTTGTGCCCACACAAACCATTCGATCACGAATTACTCCTGCTTAGCTGGCTACGCCCATCAGGATACGGCTTGCACCTGCACGGGACTCGACCACGGCAACAAGTTCACCCGATTCTTCTTCCAGCGCAGCCAGAGGTTGATCAGCAGGCCAGGACTCGGCGTCAACGGCGCGGCCGTGTCGCAAATCATCGGCTTCATCGACGTCAACCTTCACCACGGGCATAATTTTGCGGGCCACCTCGGCCAGGCTGAGCAGCGACGCCTCGGTCAAATCCTCGGCGCGCGGTGCTGACTCAACGCTAAAAGGACCTATCCGGTCTCGGGTCAGGGCCACCAAGTGACCGCCCACCCCCAATACGGCACCGATATCGCGGGCCAACGCCCGGATATAGGTCCCCGAAGAACACTCCACCACCAGCTCGACATCGATGAAACCTTGCCCCGCGACGCTGTGGCCGACCGTCAGGGAATGAACGGTCACTTGCCGGGCTTTGAGGGTAACTTCCTTGCCTTCCCGCGCCAGCGCGTAGGCCCTTTTTCCATCCACCTTGATGGCGCTAAAGCTTGAAGGAACCTGCTCAATCACGCCCGTGAAGCCCGCGGCCGCCTGGGCGATGGCTTCCGGAGTGCAGAGAGAAAGATTTCCTTGTGCCTCCAACGCCTCGCCTTCTGCGTCATCTGTCGTGGTCGCATAGCCCAAACGCATAGTGGCCCGATAGGTCTTGTCGGCCCCCACAATAAAGGTCAATAACCGTGTTCCCGGCCCGACCCCCAATACGAGCAGTCCGGTTGCTGCGGGGTCAAGAGTTCCCGCGTGGCCGATCTTTTTGGTCCCCAGCGCTCGTCTTGCTTGAGCGACGACATGGTGGGAGGAAACACCCAGCTCTTTATCAACCAGGGCTATCCCCGAAATCATCTAACCCAGTGCCTTGGTATGCCACACGGTCTTGATCTCGACAAACGCAGTGATCCGACCCAATCCCGGTGCAGGGATGCCCTCCTTCGGAGCGGAGACACGCTTGAGCGTTTCGGCGGCAGCTTGCTCCCACCCGAGAGCCTCATAACCACCACCGCCGGCGAGATCCAGAGCATTGACGTCAGCGTGAGAAGCCATCCACGGCATGATCACAGACGGGTCACCGGTCAGGATATTGACGACACCGCCTGGAACATCGCTGGTGGCCAGCACTTCGGCAAAACTCATCGCTGATAGCGGTTGAGAAAAGTGCGACAGGATGACCGCGGTGTTACCGCTGGTGATGATGGGGGCAAGAACAGCACTAAGCCCCAACAGGCTTTCTCCTGTTGCCCCCTGTGGAGCTAGGGCCACTACGACCCCGGTGGGGTCGGGCGTGGAGAGGTTGAAGTAGGGACCTGACACGGGGTTACCGTTTCCGGCTATCTGAGCGTACTTATCCGCAAAACCGGCATACCAGACCCACGTGTCAATGGCGGCGTCAACCTGGGTGCCCGCAGCCCTAGAGCTGACACCTTCACTTTCGCGAATCTCCGCCACAAATTGATCTCGTCGGCCCTCCAGCACCTCGGCGATTCGATAAAGAATCTGGCCGCGGTTATACGCGGTGAGCCCTGCGAACCCGGGGAACGCGGCCCGTGCTGCCACAACGGCGTCCCTGGCATCTTTTCGGCTTGCCAATGCTGCGTTGGCTAAAAACTCTCCCTTAGGGGTCTTCGCCTCAAAAGTGTGTCCACTCTCTGAGCGAGGAAATTTTCCCCCGATGTAGAGCTTGTAGGTCTTGGGAACACCGAGTCTGGCCATTATTTTCCCCCTGCTTTCTGATCGCTGGGGCTCAGGTATGCGGCGAGACCGTGACGGCCTCCTTCGCGTCCGTAACCCGATTCTTGGTATCCACCAAAGGGGCTGGCGGGGTCAAACTTGTTGAACGTGTTGGCCCAAATCACACCGGCGCGAAGCTTGTCCGCAATGGCCAGCATGCGCGATGCTTTCTCCGTCCATATTCCGGCACTCAATCCGTAGGGGGTGTTGTTCGCTTTCGCAACAGCCTCCTCGGGGGTGCGGAAGGTCATCACTGAGAGAACAGGTCCAAAGATCTCTTCGCGGGCAATGCGGTGGCTGGTGTGCACATCGGTAAACACCGTTGGGGCAAACCAGAAACCCTTTTCAGGAATCGCACACGCGGAGGTCCACCTCGTTGCACCCTCGCCCTCGCCGCTACCGACCAATTCCGTGATCCGTTCGAGCTGGGCCTTGGAATTAACAGCGCCAATGTCCGTGTTCTTATCGAGCGGGTCACCTAAGCGCAGGGTGGACAGGCGCTTCTGGAGTCGGTGAACGACATCATCGTGAATGTTTTCTTGCACCAGCAGCCGCGATCCCGCGCAACAGACATGGCCCTGGTTGAAGAAGATTCCGCTGACAATTCCTTCGATCGCTTGGTCTATGGCGGCATCATCAAAGATAATGTTGGCGCCCTTGCCCCCCAATTCCAGGGTAACTTTCGTTCCTGTCCCGGCCAGTGTGGATGCAATCTGACGCCCGACCGGAGTGGACCCGGTGAACGCAAGCTTGTTGATCCCCGGGTGGGACACCAATGCGGCCCCAACAGCACCAGCTCCGGTGACGATGTTCACCACACCATCGGGCAAACCCGCCTGCTGGCAAATTTCCGCAAAAAGTAGAGCGGTCAGCGGTGTTGTTTCCGCTGGTTTCAAGACCACCGTATTTCCCGCAGCGAGTGCCGGCGCAATCTTCCACGCCAGCATCAGCAACGGGAAATTCCACGGCACAATCTGCGCGGCAACCCCTAGCGCCTGCGGGTTGGGTCCAAGCCCTGCATATTCGAGCTTGTCGGCCCAGCCTGCGTAGTAAAAGAACCACGCTGCCACCAGAGGGAGATCCACATCACGGGTTTCGCGAATGGGCTTGCCGTTGTCGAGGGTTTCGGCAACCGCAAGTTCGCGAGACCGTTCTTGAATGATCCGGGCGATCCGGAACAGGTACTTTCCCCTCTCGCTCCCCGACATTTTTGACCACGTCTTGTCATAGGCCGCTCGGGCTGCCTTCACCGCGCGGTCAACATCGTCCTCCGTGGCCTGAGAAACAGTGGTGATTTTCTTCTCGGTGGAGGGTGAAATGGTGTCGAAGGTTGACCCGCTGGAGTCAACAAATTTCCCGCCGATGAAGAGCCCGTAGGAGGGCTTGAGATTCAGAATCGAGGTCGATTCTGGCGCTGGGGCATAATCCAAAAACGTCATATCTAGTCCACACTCACATAATCGGGGCCACTGTAGTGACCGTTTCGCATCTTTTGTCTTTGCATCACTACGTCATTGAGCAAACTGGAAGCGCCAAAGCGGAAGAGGTCCGGCGTGAGCCAGTCTTCACCGACTGTCTCGGCAACCGCCACCAAATACCGCAGCGCATCTTTGCTCGCCTTGATTCCGCCGGCAGGTTTCATGCCGATCTTTTCGCCCGACATCGCATACCAATCGCGGATCACTTCGAGCATGGTCACCGTCACCGGCAAGGTTGCCGCGGGCGCAACTTTTCCGGTGGAGGTTTTGATGAAATCAGCACCGGCAAGTATCGCCAACCAGCTGGCTCGACGGACGTTATCAAGGGTGGCAAGTTCGCCTGTTTCCAAAATGACCTTGAGGTGGGCGTAGCTGCCATCTCCTCGCCTGCACGCTTCCTTGACCGCCACAATCTGGTCATAAACCAAGCCCCAGGAGCCCGAGAGGAAGGCGCCACGGTCGATCACCATGTCGATTTCATCCGCACCTTCAGACACTGCATATTCGGTATCCAAAATCTTGACGGGCAAGCTAGCCCGACCGCTCGGGAACGCTGTTGCCACGGCTGCGACGGCAATTCCATCCGCTCGGTGTGAAATGTGCCAGGAACCTAGTGATTCTCTGACTTCAGCCACCTTGTCGCCATAGACACACACCGCTGCCACCGACGGGGCTGTGGGGTCGAAAGGGTCGGGCAGAGTTGCTTTCTGGGCAAGCGTGTGGACCTTGCCACGGGTGTCCGCACCCTCCAACGTCGTCAAGTCCACCATCGACATGATCATGTCAAGACCGGCCATCTTCGAGGTGGTCTTGATCGACCGGGTCGCAAAGCCTGCTGCTCGAGCCTCTGCGCCGACGGTGTCAACACCGGGGATGCCATTGAGGAAGGTGGTCAGGGCTTTCTCGGTTGCCCCGGAGCCCAGAACGGAGTGAGACCGATCAGTGGGCGCGAGTGCGGTGACTCTGGTGCTCATGGGGTGGTGTCCTTTGGTTGATTGTCGAGCAAAAAAGTTGCGGTGGCTTCATCCATAATCATTACAGTGGCCAGCGAGCTGCGGGCAATAGCCAGGGCCACCTGGTGTTTATCCGCGCCTGACACCACCGCAATGCTGCGGGGAGCCTGACGAAGGCTTTCCAAGGAAAGCCCCAGGGTTCGGTTATCCAGTTCGGGATCGGCGATGTCGCCTTCCTGGGTGATGTAGCGGCCAAGAACATCCCCCACCGCGCCTTTGTCCTGTAGGCGCTGCACATCATCGTGGTTGATATACCCCGACTGCACGTGAATGCTCGCTTCGGTCGCGGGTCCAGCGCTGAAAAGGTAGGTGTCTGCCTCACCCGCGTGGGCAAGAACACTCCGAATGAAGCGATCAGATTCGATCGCCTGTTTGGTTTCTGCTCGCTCCAGAATGGCAGGGGTAGGAAGCAGGGTGACATCACCACGACCCTTATTTGCGATCATGGTGGCGGCGGCCGAGGCCAACCCGGGTGACTGACTGTGGCTCACAGCACCGTTAACCTGAACGACTTTCACGCCGTTGCCCCACGGCTGGGGAAGGGCTTGAGCAACGAGGTGGAGTGTCTTACCCCAGCTCACGCCCAACACGTGAGTCAAGGGGCGCATCGACACGAGGTAATCCGCAGCAGCCGATGCTACGCGGTGGTGAATGCCGGCATCTTCGACGTCACGAGGGACCACAATTGCAGCGGTCAAATCGTAGGCCGCGCACACATCGTGTTCCAGCCCTAAACGCCGTGCGCGCGGGTGAACAATCTCGATACGGATGATGCCCTCTTCGCGGGCTTGGGTAATCAGGCGGCCCACTTTCCAGCGGGTGATGTTAAGAAGCGCCCCGATTTCATCTTGCGTTTTATTCTCTTGGTAATAGAGCTCTGCCGCCCGAACAGCAAGCAGTTCGTTGTCAACCACGGGGGTACCCATTACTCCAGGCTACGACTCTTGAGCCTGGTGCGCAACAATTGTTGCGCTACTTGCTCAAATGAGCAGGAGTGTTCTTTTCGGTCAGTTCGTGATCCACGCTCCGCTCTCGTGCCAGCACCCAAATGGCCGGCACCTCCATCAGAATGACCGCCATGAGGAAGAGGACACTGATCGTCCACGAATCAGTCACCTGCAAAACAAAACCCACCACCAGCGGCCCCGCTGCCGAAAATAGGTAGCCAATCTTGTTCACATAACCACTCAGCACCAAGGCCGAGAGGTGGTTGGAGGTTCGAAGGCCAATCAGAGTGAGAGACAGCGGGAAAGTCAGAGGGCCGAGCGCGATCAGAATTACCCAGAGATAGGTCGCAGCGCCCGGTGCCACCAGCAGACCTGCCATTCCCGCCAACCCGCAGGCCACAGCAACTCCCGTGAGGATACTCGACCACCCCATCCGGTGGGCTAGGGGCGGGATGATGAGCGACATCGGCAATCCCGTAATGGTAAAAATCCCCAGCGCTAGTGCAGCCTGCTCGACACTCATGCCAGCTTCATCAATCAGCAACTGTGGCAATAACGCAAACCACGTGTACGCCATGGCGCCAGAGACGGCAAAGATGGTCATGATCGCGACCGCTGTGGGGGATTTTGACAACGAAACATTGGGTGACCCCGCAGCCAGGCCGCCCGCAAGCTCTGCTTCAGCCAGCCCGCGACGTTTCGCAAGGGGCAACACCAAGAGCCAGGGAATCGCGCCCACGATGCTGATAATGGCCCACGCACCTAGAGAGACACGCCACCCCGCAAGGTCTGCCATCCACACCCCCAAGAAGGAAGGTGCCGAAGAGGAGAGGGCCATTGCTGTTCCATACGCTGCCGTCACGCGACCAATAGCGTGCGGCGCATAGAGCTTTACCAGGCCGGGGAGAATCACATTGCCCACCCCCGCGGCAATCATGAGCACGGCGGTAGCGACAAAAAGAGACAAGAAGGTGGGTGATGCTCCCCGCCACACATGCGCCAGTGCGCCAAGCACTCCCACGGCAATCGCAGCGGTTTCCAACCCCACTTTTTGTGCCAACCACGGTGAAAACCAGGCCGCCAAGGCGTAGGCAATCGGCGGGATGGTGCCAATGATTCCCAGCGGCAAGCCTTCCATTGCCAGGTCCAGATCCATCGACGGCGCCAAGGGCGCAATCGCCGCTACCCCGGTTCTAATTCCGAGGGCGAGAAGAATGACCCCGGTAAGGGCGAAAACAATGGTGGAGCGGCGGGTTTCTGGCACCGGATAAGACTATGCCTCGAGGGCGCCGGTCAGGATGGTGCGAATGGCCTTTTCGTCTTCGCTCATTTGCGCGGCCAATTCCACACTAGAGGGAAAAGTTTGCATTCCGCGAATGAATTCGACAAACTCCACGCGAATCATTTCGCCATACAAATCCAGCGAAACATCGAGCAGATGGGACTCCACCACACTCTCGGTGAGCTCGCCAAAAGTGGGATTGACACCTACCGAGGTAGCGGCCGGGTATCGCTGACCCTGATGGGTAACCACGGTGGCATAGACCCCGTCAGCGGGCATCAGTCCCTCCAAGCGCTGAGCCAGGTTAGCTGTCGGATAACCCAATTCTCGGCCCCGTTGCGCGCCGCTTCCGACTTCGCCCCGAACCGAGTGGTTGCGACCCAGCAATCGAGAAGCCTGAGCCACTTCACCGCAGGTGATATGACCGCGAATCATGGTGGAAGAAACCCGCTCGCCCTCTTCTTGACACACGTCGGCGACCACTTCCACCCGAAAACCCCAGTGTTCTCCTTCGTGTCGCAGCGTGTCGATAGTTCCTTCGCCGCCATGCCCATATCGGAAATCCCCCCCGACCAGCACCACCGCTGCGGAGAGACCCTCCGCGAGGACTATTTTCGAAAATTCTTCGTGGCTGAGCGCAGAGAGCTCGTCATCAAAGGGCAACACCACCACGCGGGCAATACCCGCTTGGGATAACAACTCAACCTTCTGGCTCTCGCTCACAATGGGGAGTGGTTCCTCGCCTGGGCGCAGCGTGGCATGGGGGTGGCGGTCAAAGGTAATGACGGTGGTTTCCGCCTTACCCGCCATGGCGGTGAGCTGCTGAATAACCTGGACGTGGCCGCGATGGACACCATCAAATTTCCCGATCGATACAGCCCGCCTGCGGCCATCTCCAGGCAAGGAATCAAGCCCGTAATTCACGGAGACCGGGCTCACGAGGCCACCTTCGGGCGAACAAGCCACCACAACCCCACGACGGGCAGGACAAGAGGAATGAACGCGTAACCCGCACCAAACTGGGACCAAATGGTGGCATCGGGAAATAGTTCCGGGCGCACAAACGACACAGCGCCAACTCCGACTACTCCCACCAGCTCAATTCCTAACGCCACCATCGCCACGCCTCGTGCGCCTTTTCGCGCACTGAGTGCAATCGCGAGGGTAGCAAGAACATACATCAGCGCGGCAAAGGAGGAAAGAGAATAAGCAAGTGGGGCTTGATCGAACTTCGTCAACACCTGAAAGCTTGAGCGGCCCAGACCGGCAAGACTCAAAATTGCGTAGAGGGCGACGATGATTCGGTGCAGGGCTATCGACCTCGTCGGCGAGGTCGAAACAGGTGCCACCGGGTGCGTCATCGGTTTACTTTTCTTTCTTCTTTTCCACATCACCGGACAAGGCGGCGATGAAGGCATCTTGAGGAACTTCCACGCGACCGACCATTTTCATGCGTTTCTTGCCCTCCTTCTGCTTCTCCAACAACTTTCGCTTGCGGGTGATGTCGCCTCCATAGCACTTGGCAAGAACATCTTTGCGCATCGCCCGGATGTTTTCTCGGGCAATAACGCGGGCACCAATGGCTGCCTGGATGGGCACTTCAAACTGTTGGCGGGGAATGAGTTCCCGAAGCCGCTGGGTCATCAAGACCCCGTAGGAGTAAGCATTGTCACGATGCACAATCGCGCTGAAGGCATCCACCCGGTCCCCTTGAAGCAAGATATCGACCTTCACCAGATCCCCTTCAGCATCACCCGCGGGTTCGTAATCGAGCGAGCCGTACCCTGCCGTCTTCGACTTCAGCTGGTCAAAAAAATCGAAGACAATTTCACCCAGTGGAATGGCGTACCGAATCTCGACCCGGTCTTCCCCCAGATATTCCATCCCTTGGAGAACGCCGCGGCGAGATTGACACAATTCCATAATCACTCCCACATAGTCCTTGGGGGCCAACACCGCGGCGTTGACGACGGGTTCTAATACTTTCGCTACCTTGCCCGTGGGGAACTCGCTGGGGTTCGTAACCAGAATCTCCGAGCCATCATCGAGTTCCACGGAGTACACCACCGACGGTGCTGTGGCGATGAGCTCGAGACCAAATTCGCGCTCGAGCCGTTCGCTGACGATTTCGAGGTGCAGGAGGCCTAAGAATCCACAGCGGAACCCAAAACCCAGCGCCACGGATGTCTCCGGTTCGTAAACGAGTGCCGCATCAGAAAGTTTCAGTTTGTCGAGAGCCTCCCGAAGGTCAGGGTAGTCGCTGCCGTCCAAGGGATACAGTCCCGAAAACACCATCGGTTTGGGTTCCGTGTAACCCGGGAGCGACTGGGTGGCCCGGTTCTTCGTGCCCGTGACGGTATCGCCAACTTTGGATTGGCGAACGTCCTTCACTCCCGTGATCAGGTAACCCACCTCACCCACCCCAAGACCTTGGGAGGGTGTGGGCTCGGGCGAGCTCACACCGATTTCCAGAAGTTCGTGCTGGGTTTTCGTCGACATCATTTCGATGCGCTCTTTGGGAGAAAGCGAACCATCGACCATTCGCACATACGTGATCACGCCCCGATAGGAGTCATACACGGAGTCAAAAATCAATGCCCGCGCGGGGGCGTTCGGGTCTCCTTGAGGCGCGGGAATAGTTTCCACCACCAGGTCCAGAAGTTCCGCAACACCCGCTCCTGTCTTGCCGCTCACACGCAAGACATCATCGGGCGAACCCCCAATGAGGCTAGCCAGCTCTTTCGCGTAACGCTCTGGCTCGGCTGCTGGCAAGTCGATCTTGTTCAATACCGGAATGACGGTGAGGTCGTTTTCCAATGCAAGATAAAGGTTCGCCAGCGTTTGAGCCTCAATCCCCTGTGCTGCATCCACGAGCAAAATCGCCCCCTCGCACGCGGCCAAAGAACGAGAGACCTCGTAGGTGAAATCCACGTGTCCAGGGGTGTCGATCATGTTGAGTGCGTAGGTTTTTTCACCGACCGTCCAGGGCATCCGAACAGCCTGGGACTTGATGGTGATGCCCCGTTCGCGTTCGATATCCATCCGGTCGAGATACTGCTCGCGCATGTGCCTGGCATCCACCACACCGGTGAGCTGCAGCATGCGGTCGGCAAGGGTCGACTTGCCATGGTCGATGTGCGCAATGATGCAGAAATTACGCAGGCGCCACGTATCTGTGGACGCCGGCTGGATATCGCTAGCAGAGTGAGAAGTCATGTGACTTGATTCTCCCATGCTTAAGCGGTGGCACCCTGCGCATCCAACTGGTATCGTTGCGCTTTGGCTTGCTTATTTCCGGGCCCTCTCTCCCGGATTTGAGAACACATTCTCACCCTGATGGGGTCCCACAGGAATGTTCCCTAAGGCCAACATACGAAAAAGGAAATTTAGTGGCAAACATTAAGTCGCAAATCAAGCGCAACAAGACCAACCAAAAAGCAACAGACCGCAACCGCGCTGTCCGCAGCGAAGTGCGCACCTCTGTGCGACAAGCTCGTGAAGCCATCAAGGCAGGCGACAAGGACAAGGCCGTAGTCGCTGTCACTGCAGCAAGCCGCAAACTTGATAAGGCCGTAAGCAAAGGCGTGCTTCACAAGAACCAGGCCGCAAACCGGAAGTCCGCAATCTCTCAGCAGGCCGCGGCTCTCTAGTACTTCTGAAGAAGCGGGCAACCTTAGGGTTGTCCGCTTCTTTCTTCGTGCACTGGCACGGAAAGGGGGGAAAGAGGGCAGACTTACCCCAGGTGTTGTAGCCTCCTTGAAGAAAAGAGAGAGAACAAAACATGGCCCCCACTGTGATCCTCGACGTCGACACCGGTGTTGATGATGCTCTCGCGATTCTCTACGCAACCCGCCACCCCGATGTCAGGATGCTGGGGATTACCTGTGTTGATGGAAACACCAATCTTGCCCAGGTCTGCCGGAACACCCTTCAAGTGCTCGATGCCGCAGAAGCAGGCCCGATTCCTGTGGCGGCTGGGGCCGCCAGGCCTCTCATGGGTCCGGTCGGAGATTCCTCCCACGTCCACGGCGATGATGGGCTTGCGGGCCTCGCCAACCGAGATACCTCCAGGACCCTGGACCCCCGTCACGCCATCGAGCTCATGAGAGACCTCGTCGAAGAGTCCGACGAACCGGTCACCCTGGTTCCGGTTGGCCCCCTGACCAACATCGCGCTTTTCCTCTCCACGTTCCCCGCCACTGCCGCAAAAGTCGAACGAATCGTTCTGATGGGCGGTTCCGCTTCAGGGGGCAATGTCACCGCGACCGCGGAATTCAATGTGTGGCATGACCCCGAAGCCGCCCACATCGTTTTTTCGAGCAGCATCCCGCTCACGATGTATGGCCTGGATGTTTTCTACGATCTCACTCTCGGCGAGAGAGAAGTAGCAGAACTCCGTGCCGCAGGAACGCCGGCCTCAACACTCGGGGCTGACATCAGTGACTACCGCCTGAATTCGCCCGACGCGGACATGACCCTTGGCGATTACGGGGCAGTCGCCACCATGCTTCACCCCGAGCTCGCCACTGGCATCCCCATGCTCGTCTCAGTCGACACCTCCTTCGGGCCAGGGCGCGGGCAAACAATCTGTGACCAGCGGCCGAAAACAGGGGACCCCTCCGATACTCGGTTGGGCCGAGAATGCACAGTCATTGTTGACGTTGACGCTGAAGCAATGGTCCGACTGTGGATCGACCGGATGAAATAGGCCCGAACCTTTTCGAGGGGAAACCTCTGTCACAATGGCGAAATGTTTCAGTGCTCCTTCATGTTTATTCCGCGGGCGCGGGATGATGAGTTCTTTCTTCTTGACAACGCCATTGCCTCCTATGCGGAGAGCTTGTCTGGCTTCCTAGGCTCTGAATCCTGGTTTTCTGAAGACAAGAAAAAAATCAACGCGGTCTACTACTTCGAGACCATGGAAGTCGTGCGCACGTTTGCCCGGTTCCCCACCCATCAAGAGGCAAAAGAAAAATACGCCCAGTGGTATGACGGCTACCAGGTGGTGATTTCAGAAGTACAGGCCACCTACGGTGATGGAAAAATGGACCACATCACCCGCTAAACCGCTACACCAGTTTTTTGCCCCGGTGGGAAACAATCCGCACCAATCTCTCCAGCGAGTAGTGCGGGTTGAGTCCGTGTCCTTTGAGGGAAGCGTCAGTAGCAGCAACCTCAAGAATTGCTACCCCAAGCCCCGCCTCATCCCATCCCTGGAGATTTCCTCTGGCAGCTCTCGCCTGCCACGGCGCCATACCCAACTCCGCAGCAACGGCGTCGTTACTGCCACGTGTACCGCCAACCTGAGCCATAGCGCGCAGCTTCATGGCAAAAGCCGAGACAATCAAAATGGGTTCAGCCCCAGAATCCAACGCCTGCCGCAGGAGCAGAGTGGCTTGGGTGAAACGACCTGAGATCGCCGAATCAGCCACCTGAAACGACGTCGCCTCCACGCGAGACCCGTAATAGCGGGAGATGGTTGCTTCGGTTATCTGGGCGCCCTCGGCGTCAGAAATAAGCTGCTGACAGGCCGAGGCAAGCTCCGCTAGGTCCGAACTAAACGCATCGGCAAGGGCGCGCTGCGCGCCTGGGGTAATAGAAGCCCCCATCCGCTGAAACTCCGCAGAAAGAAAGCTCATCCGATCGCTATCTTTCTTAATCTCTTTGCACTCCACGATGAGCGCGGTGGGACCGGATTTTTTGAGGGCATCGAGAAGCTTTTTCCCCCGGTTGCCCCCACCGTGGCGCATCACCACCACCACCTCGTGTTCGGGTGACTCCAGATAGGTCAATGCTTCTTCCAGAAAAGCATCACTGCACTTCTCCAGCGCAGTCACTCTCACCAGTCGCGGTTCACCGAAAAGGCTGGGGCTTGCCATCTGAAATAGTTCACCACCGACATAGCTGGAGGCGTCAATGTCGCTGATCTCAACTCCCGCATCAGCTGATTTCAGCCGGTCGGTCAAAATCCTCATGGCACGATCGGCCAAGAAGGATTCGGGGCCACTAATGAGGACGACAGGTGCATCTCTGATGCCATGCCACGGAACCACGGGTGCCGCAGGTGTCACTGCCATGGGGCCCCTTCCACCAAGAAATTCCAGACTACCCGGAGGGCTCTTCCTTCTCCGACCACACCACGAGCGCTCCGGCAGAATTTTTTCCCAGCGCGAGAGTCCCCCGCTGGTCGGACCGAAGCGCTGCAGTACCGAGGGCCTCCAGAAAGCCGAGAGCCTTGTCCGTGGGGTGGCCATAAGTGTTATCGGCTCCCACCCCGATGAGCCCCACCCGGGCTCCGAGTTCTTGATAAAGCCCCGCGTATTGGTCTGAGGAGCCGTGGTGGCTGACTTTCACCACATCCACCCCACCCAGTCGCTGCCTCCCCTTCAGAATGCGCTGAGGGATTTCTCCCAAATCCCCCAAGAAAATCCCCGAGAGACAATTCGTGCAGCCCTCGAGCGGGGTGAGGGTGACCACCACACTGGAATCATTGCCCGGCTCAGAAAGCTCGGCCCTAATGGGCCAGACCACCTCGAGTAGTGAATTACCCAACCGCATCGCATCACCGGCAACCACTTCCTGAACCCTCGCGCCGGAGAGCTCCAAAGAAGAAACGATCTCTTGGTCCTGGGCGCCAATTGCTGGTCCCCGCCAGACCAGTGGGGTGCGCCCTGCAAGCGCTGGCCACCCGCCCACATGATCAATATCGAAGTGACTGAGGATGGCCACATCAATCTCGCCAATGCCAAGCAGCTCAAAGCACTCACTGAGCGCCCGGGGATCCTCCCCCGTGTCGATGAGCCCCACGTCCCCTCCGGATCGCATCAGGATCGCATCCCCTTGCCCCACATCACACTGGGCGATACTCCAGTCATCAGGAATACCTGCTTTGAGAATGACTCGCGGCGCAAGAAATCCCGTCATTACCGCCAGCGCAAAGATTCCCCACACCCCCGCAAGAGCGCGTCGAAGCCCTGGATGATGGCGACTGTTCAACAACAACCAGGTGATACCCAAGTACCCCAGCGCAGCAGCAGCGACAAGACCCCACCATCCTGGCGGCCAGGGGATTGTCGCAAAAGGAAGTGCAGCAAGCGAGCGGCCGATAGACGCAATATAGGCAGAGGGCCACCAGGCCAACCAGACCAACCCAGCGGACAGGGCAGGGAACACAACGCTAAACACGCATGCCAACATTCCCACAATCGTGGCGAGTGGTGCGGCTGGGGCCGCCAACACATTGGCGGGAACAGCAAAAACGGGGATGATCGGATTCAGCAGAATCAGAATCGGTTGGCACGCAATCTGCGCAGCCACGGGCAACGCGACGATTAGCGCCAGGGGGGCAGGCATAAAGCGGGAGAGCTTTTTCGTTAGCGGAAGCGCCAAAAGAAGGATCCCACCGGTGGCCATGACGGACAGCGCGAAGGCGAAATCAAGGGCGAGCCAAGGATTAATCGCCAAGAGCGCCAATACTGTCATGCCAAGAACCGGGATTCCCCGAACCGGTCTGGAAGAAGCGAGGGACACCAGCACGATACTGGCCATGAGGGAGGCTCGAATGATGCTGGGCTCCGGGGTGACAAGAATCACAAAACCCACGAGGGCCATAATCCCGGAGCCCATTCTGATCCACACTCCGCCGCGAAAAAGAGCAACCAGCGCCACCACAATCGCCACCACAATCGCGCAGTTAGCCCCGGAAACGGCAACGAGATGGCTCAGAGAGGTCATGCGCATCGCTTCGATTAACCCCCGGTCTACTGCAGAAGTGTCACCGATGGCGAGACCCGGCAACAGGCGTCCCCCATCCCCCGGGCGCTCAAGGGATGCAGACACCAAGCCTTGGCGAAGGTCATCAATTCCCGACAGGAAAGCTCCGGGCGGGGTGACATTTGTGGCGGGGCCGCGCGCGATCAGAATCCAGCCCGAGCTTTCGCTGGGGTCAGCCTGCTGGAGGTACCCGGCCAGCTCCGCCCCCGCCCCATAGGCGACCCGTTTCGCGAAAGGGAAACCGATCACCCTGGCGCTGACCCCGCCACCGGCTAGTTCGACACCATTGAGGCTCAGAATGCGGACCTGAACTGAGGACATGCCGGGGGTGAATCCTTTGTCAAGTCGAACGACGGCAACGACGTCTTCTCCTGAAGCCTCTCTCAGCGCGGTTTGTTCCCTCGTCATCTCCCCCAATGCAATAGCGCCCAGCAGTGTGGTGGCGATGATGCCGGCCAGCGCAATCCACGCAATAACAACCCTTCGACTTCTCCAGGCCCAGACGCTCGCAGCCACAGCAATAACGGCCACCACCATCACAAGCCAGAGAGATGGCCGCAACCAGATCCCCAGTGCACAGACCAGCCATCCCCAGAGGGCAGGAAAAAGAAGCCTGAGGTCTTTTCGACCCCGAGAGCTACCTTCGCTCACGGCACGATCAGGCCGGTAAGCCCCTCCAGAGTTGCTGGGCCAATACCGGATACGGCAAGCAGGTCTTCCACACTGCGGAAAGGCCCGTTGGCCTCGCGCCAGGCCATAATCCGTTCTGCTGTTGCAGGCCCAATCCGCGGCAGTGACTCAAGCTCCGCCTGGGTGGCCTGAGACAGGCTGACCAATCCACCGCCGCCAGAAGTAGCGAGGGGTTGCTCGCCGACCACGGGCACCACAATCTGCTCACCATCAAAGAGCACCCGAGCCAAATTGACTCCCGAAAGCTCGGCGTCCGCGGTGGGACCGCCGGCTAGCACCAGGGCATCTTCCACGCGAGATTGCTCGGGAACCCTCACAACCCCAGGTTTTGCCACGGCTCCCACCACATGCACGACGAGTTGCGCCGCCCCCGGAGACTCGGTGACTTCAGCGGCAGTGGCGGCGGCCGGGGAGGCGATTTCTTGCACCGCGGGGGTTGCGTTGCGCCAGAAAAACGAACCGACAACAACGAGCACCATCGCACCGCCTAGTGCGATCGCCGCGGTAATCCCGACCCGCCACCGAAGGCGTGACCTTTTGTCTTGAAAATACGCCCCCTCCACCTCGGGGTCTTGTGAATCGACAATGCTGGGGTCGCCTTCACGAGAATCAAGAATGTCCCAGAGTGTTCGCGTCAACGTCATCACCGGACTCTAAAGAGTGCAGAGGGACCTGAGTGCGCTTTCTCCGGTGAGCGGGAGAAGCTCACCCCCACCGGGGCTGTGGACTAGGAAGTGGTTTGGATCGACACTACTTTGGGGGCCCGAACAATCACTTTCACAATGGTCTTTCCCTCGAGAGACCTTTTCACGCCCGGCGTTTCCATGGCGAGGGCTTTCAATTCGTCCCCACCAATCATCGGGGAAACTTCTAAACGCTCGCGCAACTTGCCATCGATTTGAACAATGGCCGTGACCGAGTCTTCTACGAGAAGAGTGTGGTCGGCATCTGGCCAGCGTTGCAGGGCAACGCTCGGCTCGTGCCCCAAACGCTCCCACATATCTTCTGCGGTGTGCGGGGCAAACAGCGATAGTGCCAGCGCAATCGCTTCTGTTGCTTCGCGGACGGCGGCGTCAGAGCCGCCAGGCCCCTGATCAACCGTCTTCCGGGTGTGATTGACCATCTCCATCGTCCGAGCAACCGCAACATTGAATTTGAAGCTCTCGATTAGCCCCGGAACATCCGCCAAGAACCTATGGGTGTGACGGCGGAGCGCTGCATCCCCGTTGCCGTATTCGATGCCGGGAGACGAGTCAACATCACCCGAGAGGCGCCACGCGCGAGCCAAAAACTTTTGCGACCCCACCGGGGACACATCAGCCCAGTCGATATCGTCTTCCGGGGGTCCGGCAAATGCCATCGTCAAGCGCACAGCGTCGACACCATAAGCATCGAGCTCTTCACTGAAATAGACGACGTTCCCTTTGGACTTGCTCATCTTCGCGCCATCCAAGATGACCATCCCCTGATTCAGGAGTGAGGTAAAAGGTTCGGTGAACGATACGTGCCCGAGATCAAAAAGCACCTTGGTGATGAAACGCGCATACAACAAATGCAAAATGGCGTGCTCGACGCCGCCGACATACTGATCCACGGGAGCCCATGCCTCAACTTTTTTCTTGTCAAAAGCTTGGGAGTCGTCCTTAGGGCTCAAGAAACGGAGGTAGTACCACGAGCTGTCGACAAAGGTATCCATCGTGTCGGGGTCCCTGGTGAAGGTTTCGCCGTCCTTCTTGACCGTGGACCACTCTGTGGCGGCACCGAGAGGAGAGGTTCCCTTGGGCTTCAAGTCGAGACCCTCGCTTTCGGGAAGCCGGACAGGAAGGTCCTCAAGCCCCACAGGGACCTCTGCACCCGAGGAGTCATACAGGATAGGGATCGGCGTCCCCCAGAATCGTTGACGTGAAATCAACCAATCCCGCAACCGATAGGTCTTCGCCCGTCGCCCCCCACCGGTTTCTTCGAGAAGATCAAGAATTCTGCCAATGGCATGATCTTTGCTCAACCCATCGAGGGGGCCCGAATTAATCATGCGTCCATTGCCCGAAAGTGCTTCCCCCGTGGCACGAGGATCAAGGGCAGGAATATCGCCAGATTCCAACATTTCGTCGGTCACCACGGGGATGGCACCGGTTACCGGCGCATTGGTGTCCAGGACAACCCGCACGGGCAAATCAAACACCCGCGCAAAATCAAGGTCCCTTTGATCATGGGCAGGAACGGCCATAATTGCGCCGGTTCCATAATCAGCTAAGACATAGTCCGAAGCCCACATCGGAAGACGTTCGCCATTGACGGGGTTAATGCCATAGCGCTCGAGGAACACCCCGGTCTTGGTTCGACCAGCATCTTGTCGATCAATTTCGGTGATGCGCTGGGTGGCTTCCAGGTAGTGCGCAAACTGTTCTTTGACTGCCGCGCTGGCATCGGCAACCAGTTCTGCTGCCAAGTCAGAGTCGGGTGCCACAACCATAAAGGTGGCCCCAAAAAGGGTGTCGGGCCGGGTCGTGAAAATGGTGACCGGGGTCGGGCGACCCTCAATCACAAAGTCGACTTCAGCCCCCTCGGAGCGGCCAATCCAGTTGCGTTGCATGGCCAAGACTTTGGAAGGCCAGCGACCCTCCAGTTGGTTGAGGTCATCGAGGAGCCGGTCAGCATAATCAGTGATTTTGAAATACCACTGGGTCAGTTTTTTCTTAACCACCACGGCCCCGCTGCGATCCGAGGTGCCATCAGGCAATACTTGCTCGTTGGCAAGCACGGTCTGGTCGATGGGGTCCCAGTTCACCCACGAATCCTTGCGATAGGCCAAACCCTTGTCGTACAGGGTCAAAAACAGCCACTGGTTCCAGTGGTAGTACTCCGGGTCCGAGGTGTGGAGAACGCGACTCCAGTCAAAGGAAGCCGCGTAACGCTTCATCGACGTTTTTTGCTGCTCGATGTTGGAATAGGTCCACTCTTTGGGATCCACGCCGCGCTGAATCGCGGCATTTTCGGCGGGAAGCCCGAAGGAATCCCAGCCGATGGGGTGGAGAACCTGAAAACCTTGTAAACGCCAATACCTGGCGACGATGTCGCCTAGGGCATACACCTCAGCGTGGCCCATGTGAAGATCGCCCGAAGGGTAAGGGAACATGTCCAGGATGTACTTACGAGGCTTCGAAGAATCCGTGTCATCAATGGTGAAGGGCTGGTGCTCTTCCCAATACGCCGCCCACTTTGCCTCGAGGGCCGTGAAGTTGTAGGCCCCTTCGTTCTCTGAATGCGGGCTCTCGGGGGTTGTCATCACCTATCAAGAATAGTCACCCTGTGAGACCCCCAGTGCCTGAAGGAAAGCTGCTGCCTTGATTCCTACTTCACGAATTTCATCATCCGGGTCGCTCAGTGCGGTAATCCCCCCGCCGACACCAAGCGAAAGCGAGTTTCTTGACACGATGGCGGTGCGAATGGTCATCCCCAGTGTCGCCGACCCATCCACTCGCCACACACCATAAATCCCCGAGTAATAGCCCCTGGGGCCCGATTCCATCTTTGCCAACACCTCCATCGCCCGAATTTTCGGCGCACCCGTCATCGAGCCAGCGGGAAAGCTTGCTTCAATGACGTCCCACAGGTCGGCGCCTGGCGCCAACTGGCCGGTGACGGTGCTGACAAGTTGATGGACGCTGGAGTAGGTCTCCAGGACACAGAGCTCGGGCACATGGATGGAGCCCACCTCGCAAACTTTGGACAGATCGTTGCGCATGAGGTCAACAATCATCAAATTCTCAGCGCGTTCTTTCTCACTGGACACTAGTTCCTCGGCCAGACGAACATCCTCCTCGCGAGTCGCACCTCGAGGGCGCGTGCCCTTAATCGGTTTGGTGACAACCTTGCCTTGGGGCGAAATATCTAAAAAGGTTTCCGGCGAGGCAGAGACGAGAGTGATCTCACCCAGCCGGATCAGCGCTTGGTGGTGGGTGGGGCTCACCGATCGCATAACCCGGTGCAAAGCGACGGGGTCAACCGTGCCCTCTAAGCCCAGCTGGGTGGTGACACAGAGCTGGTAGGCATCGCCTTCTCGAATAGCGCGATGGGCCCCCTCGATCATCGTGCGATACGTCTCTGGGGAATCTCGCCACACCAGGCGGCCAATGTCTCCTGGTATCGGAGAGGGAACCTTTGAACCCTGCGACAAAGCCTGTTCCGTGGACGCTTTCCACTGCTCCAACTCACCAGCCCAGGAATCACCCAGCGCTAAGAGTGCGATGGTGTGGGAAGCGTGGTCAATTTCCACCACACGATCAACCCACAAAGCCTTCGGTAGCGCCCCGCCTTCCGCGCCACGCCCCCCCACGGCGCTTCCAGCTTCATAGGGAAGGACCAAGAACACGCCCAGTGGCGCCCCCTCGGCGCTCACATTCGATGCGAGAGAGTGTGCGCTCTGGAGTGCTCTCACAGAATCGCCGAAAGGATCACCCAGCTCCATGTCTTGGGGAAAAGCTAGGTAGCTCACACCTCGGCCACGATCCCCATGTTCATCCAGCCACAGCGCAACGGGGGCTCCAGAATCCAAGGACAAGAAAGCCCGCTCCGGGTCTCGTGTAAAGGGCAGAGTATGCCGAAGAACCCCGGTCGTCATAGCCTTAGCCTATGAGCGCCGCGGTCTATGAGTTCACCCCCCAAGGGCTCCAGGTGATGTCGCTCCCCTCCCCGCCCAGCATCGCAACCCTCGTGGCTGATTCCTGGAGGGTACGCGAGGGCACTGTGGTGGGCCTGGAGCGCCACCTCGAGAGATTCACCACCAGTGTTCTCGAGAACACCACCCTTGCCAGGGTCCAGGTCGCCCAGTATGTGGATGCCGTTCTTGACCGCTTACCCATCAAGGGTGAATGGTTTCCCCGAATTGAGGCTGTGGGCTCCCCCGAGAGTGCCATCCTTCGCTATCACGAGCGCTCCGCTCCCTCGGCAAGCACCGAAGTCATCCTCGCCAGGGCCTCGGATGATCCGCGAAAAAACCCTCTCGTGAAGGGTCCCGACCTTGCGGCATTGATGGTGCTTCGCGAAGAATGCGCACTTATCGGTGCTGATGAAGCCATCATTGTGGACGAGCGCGACAGAATTATTGAGGGTGCTTACAGCAGCCTCATGGTGTGGGAGGCAGATGATAATTCGCTCACGGTCGTTACTCACGACTCACCACGCCTGCCCAGCGTCACCGAGGGGCTCCTTGCCGATATCGCCCGCGCCGAAGCGGTGGTGGTCCGCGAACGACACCTGAGCGTTGCGGACCTCGCGGGCGCCGAGGTCTGGGTGGTGAGTGCTCTCCACGGAATCAGACTCGCCACTTCCTTTGTCTCGGGGCCCCCTCTTCGCACTAGTAACCCCCGAGCCACGGCGTGGCAAGAGAAGTGGCAGGCGCTTGCCCAATCAATCAGGCACGTCAACCCCGGCGAATCCCCACACTTCACCGCATAGACTCCCGCTAATGAATGAAGTCCTTGACGCCATACTCTCCTGGGTTGAGGGCGTGCCGCCAGTATGGCGGGTCCTCGTCACCGGGGTCGCCGTGCTGCTGGAAACGAGCATCTTGGTGGGTCTAGTAGTACCAGGTGACACGATCGTGCTGGTCTCCAGCACCGGCGTTACCACCCTCGCTGCGTACCTTTTCACGGTGCTTGCGGTCGTGCTCGGGGCGCTGGCAGGCGAATCCATCGGATTTAGTTTGGGGCGGCTTTTTGGCCCAAGGCTTCGCTCGAGTTGGTTGGGCCGACAAGTAGGCGAGAAACGCTGGGCCAAAGCCGATCGCTTTGTTCAGCGAAGAGGCGGAATTGCCGTTTTCATCTCGCGCTTTCTCCCCGTGTTTCACTCGGTCATTCCGCTCACGGCGGGAACAACAGCAATGCGCTACCGGTCCTTCATGATTTGGACAATTCCCGCCTGCATCATCTGGGCTTTCCTCTACGTGTCCATCGGCTCAGGCGCGGCCGGCACATACCGTGAACTGCAAACGTCTTTTTCTTCGGCCGGGTGGGTCTTCATCGCCATTGTTACCGTATCAATCGTGCTGGTGGCCCTGATCAAGAATGTCCTTCACCGGTTTGCTGACTCCCAAGACGTGGTGGACGCGGTGGAGCAGCAAGTAGAGAACGTCAGCGAAGAACCCCGGTAAACAAGACAGCCCGGCGGCCATAAGCCACCGGGCTGTGATGCTGTTGTTCCTGCTAGAAGCCTTTTTCACCCACACATACTGGAGGCTGCGCTCAGTGAGTAACCCCACTGACGGCAAGCATGGAAACGCGCTTTGCTTCGGCGATCAGGGAGGTTTCCCCGCGGTCGCTGTGCAAGAAAGCGCGGCCTAGAAGCGCATCCGCAACATCAATCGCAGTTTCCACGGCAAGACGAGCGTTGGAATCCAACAACAAGCCTTGGCGTTGTTCCAAATCTTCGCGGATAACCCTAGCGATTTCAGCGTTACCGCCCCGGGCACTCGCTACGGGGCGAATATCCAATACGTCACCCACTCGGAGCGACCGGAAGCCTTTTTCGGTGCGGAAAACCTCAACTAGGGCATCGACAGCGACATCGAGAGAGCCCTCGAGCGTTGAGGAACCACCGTCACGGAGGGAAGCCTTGAGAATGTCGAGAGCACGATCGAGGTTTCGGGAGGCCACCGATTGCAAGACAGCAATGCGATCGGGGAAGTAGCGGTAAACCGTCCCTATCGAGGCACCTGCGCGGTCAGCGACCATTGCGGTCGTGAGCTGTTCGTAGCCCAAATCATGCATGGTTTCGCACGCTGCATCCAAGAGGGCGTTGACTCTGGCGGTGCTGCGCGCCTGCACAGGCTCAACGCGGATGGGGGCTGATGCCGTGGAGAGGAGTTGTTTTTCTTTGAAGCTGATGGTGGTCACACCCTTTCGATTCCGTGGGGAATCATTCATTTCTGAATTTCTCTCCCCGACCGTAACGGCTGTTGCGTCCGGGTGCGCTCACTTTTTCACCTGTGATTACTTGCATGAGCATAGTGAACTGGTTGTTCACTCAGGTTTACGACACTACCTGGTGTGGATAAGTACCCCCGGGGAGTTGCCCCTGAATTCCCTGGGTGTCTCGACTTCGCGAGTGGTAGTGAGGATTGATTGCTCTACGAGCGGGCACTCCCTCACACCAGCCCTGTGAGGCTGGTAGCCTCGCAGGGTGAGCGTTCGCATAGAAAAAGTTGATCTTCCCGGCATCGGAACTCGTCACGATGTGGTTACCAGCACAGGAAGGCGTTTGGGAGTGATTTCCCACCGCAGCGGGGACCGCGAATTAGCCCTCTTTGACCCAAGAGACCCGGATTCTTGCAGCGACTCTATTCATCTCAGTGACGATGAAGCCGTGGCTCTCTCCGAAGTTTTGGGAACGTCGTTGGTGTTAGGGCAGTTCGCAAATCTTGGCGACAAGTCCACAGGGTTGTTCACCGAACAGATTATTTTGAGCGCTAGTTCACCTTTCGCCGGAAAGACTCTCGGCGATACCTGCGCCCGCACACTTACCAAGGCATCAGTCGTCGCGATTTTGCGAGGACCGGCTGTTATTCCGTCCCCTTCCCCAACCGACAGCATCGAAGCCGGCGACATCATCGTTGCCGTGGGGACCAAAGAAGGGCTCGAGAAGCTCAGCTCACTGCTGGCCGACGGTCGCCTGTAACCCATGCACTCGCTCGCCGTCCTGCTGATTGAAGTAGGGGCATTACTCGTCGCTTTGGGCTTTCTGTCCCGATGGGGATCAAAGATTGGCATTTCGCCCATACCTCTTTACTTGGTACTGGGCTTAGTCGTTGGTTCTTCAGGAATCTTGGCGAGCGGGGAAAGCACCGAGTTTTTGGAAATTGGTAGCGAACTGGGCATCATCTTGTTATTGGTCATGCTGGGAATCGAGTATTCAGCCTCTGAACTAGTCACCAACTTGAAACAGTCCAAGAAATCGGGTCTATTGGACCTCGTTCTCAATAGCGCGCCGGGTTTCGCCTTGGGGATGCTGATGGGGTGGGGTGTTGTGGCAGCAGTTGCCCTCGCTGGGGTTACCTATGTCTCTTCTTCCGGTGTGATCGCCAAGGTCCTGAGGGACCTGGGCAGATTGGGTAACCGAGAGACGCCCACAATCCTGTCTCTGATCGTCATCGAGGACCTGGTGATGGCCTTTTATCTCCCCCTCTTGTCGGTTCTCCTTATTGGCACCTCGTGGCTGCAGGGCAGCATCACCCTGGGGATTTCGCTGGTCGCCGTCGTGGTCATCCTCTACCTGGCGCTGCGCCACGGCGATACCATTTCCAAGCTCTTTAGCCCCAAGCACCCCGAATCGTTGCTCTTGGGCGTTCTGGGATTGACCCTGTTGGTGGCGGGAATCGCCCAGCAGGTCAACGTTTCTTCCGCCGTCGGGGCATTTCTTGTGGGCATTGCCCTCTCAGGACAAGTGGCGGAAAAAGCAGAGAAGCTCTTATCCCCGCTCCGTGACCTTTTCGCCGCTGCCTTTTTCCTCTTCTTTGGACTCCAGACGAACGCTGTGGACATGGTTCCGATGTTGCTTCCGGCAACGGCACTGGCCATCGTCACCATCGCCACCAAAATCGCCACCGGCTATTTCGCGGCGAAATGGGCAGGAATCGCCGCCCCCGGACGCTGGCGAACCGGCTTCGTCCTCACTCCGCGCGGGGAATTCTCAATTGTTATCGCAGGCCTAGCGGTGGGGGCAGGCCTCGAGCCCCGGATAGCGCCTCTGGCCACCGCCTACGTCCTCATCACCGTCCTGGTGGGACCTTTGATTGCACGCATCCCCGAGGCGAGATGGTTCCAACGGCTCCTTCCCCCTCTGGCGTGACACATACCCCATGGGGTATTTGGTATAGTGGTGGTTCACCCTCAGTCAAGGAGTTGCCATGTTCAGAAAATTCCTCGCCACGCTAGCCCTGATTCTTCCCATATCTCTCGGCGCGACGGCCTGCGCGGGAGAACCTGCTGAGCTCTCTGCAGATACGGTCATAATCGATGTCCGCACACCCGCAGAGTTTGCAAGTGGACACCTGGAGGGTGCGCTCAACATCGATGTGCAATCCGGAGATTTCGCAGCCCAGATCAGTCAACTAGACCCGGCGGTGGATTACTTCGTGTATTGCCGGTCGGGAAACCGCTCCGGTCAGGCCATCTCGCAAATGTCCAATATGGGCTTTAGCTCGATGGCCAACGGTGGCAGCGTGGCTAACGCCAGCTCCATCAGTGGCATCCCCGTCGTCGTCGACTAGGCGCCCACTGCCACCTTCTGGCGAGAAAGTATGTCTTTCACCATAGGGATTACCTGGGTGCCATACAGCTCGATGCTGTTCATCAATATTTCGTGGCTGAGTGGTCCGGTGGAATACTTAAAGTCGAAACGTTGGACGCCAAGGGCGGTCAACGTTTTCGCAATCTTGGTGGCGACAGTTTCGACAGAACCCACATATAGCGCGCCATGGTGGACCTCGTTGAGATAGCTCTCTTTCGTCATCGGCGCCCACCCGCGTTCGCGGCCAATGCGACCAAACATGGCCTGGTGCGCAGGCCACATTTGCTCAATCGCTTCTTCGTCCGTAGCAGCGATATGACCGGGAGAGTGAACTCCCACCGGTTGCCGGCTATGTCCCGCCTGCTCCAAAGCCCGGTGATACAAATCCACATACGGTGCGAAGCGATCTGAGGCTCCACCGATAATCGCCAACATCAAAGGGAAACCATAGTGTGCCGCGCGAACGACCGATTCAGGGCTTCCCCCGACGCCCACCCACGTGCGAATGGCACCCGAATGCGACTTGGGATAAACCTCCTGGTTCTCAAGCGCTGCGCGATGGCTGCCCGACCAGGTCACCGGGCCCTCCTTGACTATTTCCGAAAAGAGATTGAGCTTCTCTTCAAAGAGCAGCTGATAGTCCTCGAGACGATAACCAAAAAGAGGAAAAGATTCAGTGAATGAACCCCGACCCATGATGATTTCGGCGCGCCCTTCGGACAGCGCGTCCAGAGTGGCAAAGCGCTGAAAAACCCGGACAGGGTCGTCTGAACTCAAAACCGTCACCCCAGAGCTCAAAATAATTCGCGAACTTTTCGCGGCAATAGCAGCGAGAACCGTTTCCGGGGTTGACACAGCAAAGTCGTCCCGGTGGTGCTCCCCCAGGGTCAACGCATCAACCCCCACCTCATCGGCGAGGACTCCCTCTGCTACAACGTTGCGGATCACCTGCGAGTACGGGAGAGGCACACCGCGTCCGTCGTGGGTCACATCGCCAAAAGTGTCTAAACCTAGCTGAATGTTCTCCATCATGCTCCCTCTTATTGAGCGCCTAGCGTAGCAATGCGGGATGGGAAAAAGCTCACGGCTGCAGCCGAGAAGATACCCAACCCTCACTGGTTTTTTCAAACCGGATTCGATCGTGAAGCCTGGAGGTTCTCCCCGCCCAGAATTCAATTCGCTGGGGCTCAATCACAAACCCGCCCCATTTTTCCGGCCGGGGCAGTTTCTCCTCCCCGTGGAACCGAGATTCGATGTCGTGAACTTTTTCCTCGAGCGCTTCCCTGGAGGAAATGGGGTGCGACTGGTCACTGGCCCATGCGCTCACTTGCGAGCCCCTCGGGCGGGAATCAAAATACGCATCAGAGACTTCAGCATCGGTCGGGGCCGCATGGCCAAAGATTTTGATTTGGCGGTGCTGGGTGTACCAAGGGAAAACCACAGAGACTGACGGGTGCGCGAGCAGGGCAAGCCCCTTCCTTGATCCGTAGTCGGTATAGAAATAGAGGCCCACATCATCGATTCCCCGCAGAAGTACGGTCCTTGACGAAGGTTCACCATCGGGGTCAATGGTGGAGAGAACCATGGCGTTTGGTTCGTAGACCCCTGCTTGGTCCGCTTCCTCAACCCAGGTAGAAATTTGACCCAAAGGGTCGGCAGATAAAACGCCATCCTCCAACGCCACGGAACCATAGTCTTGTCGTTTAGAGAGAGCATCTGATTCCTGAGCCATTCCCTCATCCTAGGAGGAGGTTCCTGGACGACACTCACGCCTCTGCTCCCCCCGCCCCTACGCTCGCGCGGGGTCGCCGTTGCACAGGAGGTGACTCGTTTCGCCGAGTTAGTTCGCCATGATCGCTTTGATCGGATGCTCCGTGCATGCGCACACGCGAATCAGGCAAAATTCCTCACCTCAGAGACCTTCGTCCTGAGGCTGGGGCTTGAGTGGGTGGTGGATACAACGCGGTGACGCCGCCATACCTGGCCACACAACACACGCGACAGAACTCTTGTCTATCGCTCAAAACGTGGACCTGAGGGGACTCGAACCCCTGACCCCCTGCATGCCATGCAGGTGCGCTACCAGCTGCGCCACAGGCCCAAAGCGGAAGGCTCCAGCCTACTACAGGCTCTCGTGCGCTTCGGTGACGTGAATCGGTTCGAACTCTGGGAGCTCAATGACGGGGGAGTCTCGCCACAACCGCTCGAGCTGATAGAAGAGACGTTCTTCTTCGTGAAAGATGTGCACGATAATTTCGCCACAGTCCAAGAGCGCCCATCGTCCGAGGCTTCGTCCCTCCTCGCGGAGCGGGGGCGATCCCGCTTCGGTCAGCATTCGATCTACTTCATCGGCGATGGCCTGGACCATGCGTTCATTGCGCCCACTACACACCACAAACACATCGCTGAGAGCGAGGTGCTCCGAGACGTCCAGGGCGAGAATCTCCGAACCAAGTCGATCGCTAGCCGCCTGGGCCGCAAGTACTGCCAACTCACCCGCACGCTTACTCGCCACCATCTAAAGCAAGGCTCCTGTGGTGAGCGACAGCACAAGCATGGTTACTGCCGCGAGGCCTACCGCTGAGGCGAGGAGAACCGTCACTATGACGCCTGACCCCCAGCGGGTCCTTTTGATGAGCAAGAACTCGCTGTCGTCGCCTCGCCCCGACACGGCCTGAGAAGCCCGGATCGGTTGTGACAGCGCCCCAATTTCACCGGTGACATAAGCATCCACCACTTCGGCATCCACGCGTTCTTCGTCTTCGAGCCGCAGGGGGATGGTACCCCGGGAAACAGCCTTGGCGGGAAGGGCAATGTGCCCTGTCGTCACGATTTCACCAGTGTTGCCAAGAGGTCCCGCCAAATCGACAATCGGCGTGACGGGAAGAATCAGCGAACTCGTGGTCGTCATGACGTCCCCCGGGGTTCGAGAGGAGACAACGAGACTGGCCCCAGAGCCGGCCGGGCTGGGCGCTCCGCTTTCTGGGGTGGGAGCGGTGAAGACGGGGGGGAGCGGTTCTGGTGTCGGCACCGCAACGGCAGGCTGCGCTTGCACGAGCTCGACCAGCGGGGAGGGCGAGGGATGACTGACGGGTGCGGCGGAGATGCCCTGCTCTTGGAGAAGTCTCGCTTCTCGCCGAGTCAGCGCGGGTGGGGCTTGCTTCACCGGCTCTGACTCAGTGGGAGGTGTCGAACTCGATTCGACAACCGCAACTAGCTCGGGTGCTGGGGCAACCGGAGGAGTTTTTCCTTGCTGTTCCAGCTCTCGCAATTCGCGCCGGGTGTAGGGGGCTCCGGTGAAGGGGTTCGTCATGCTTCACCCCGATACAGGCCGTGCTTGGCGATGTATTGCACCACACCGTCAGGAACCAAGTACCACACGGAGTTACCCTCTTTCACCCGAGCGCGGCAATCTGTGGAAGAAATCGAGAGAGCAGGGACTTCCAAGACCGTGACTCGGTCCGGCGGCAAGGAGCCGGTGCTGAGCTCGTGGCCAGGCCTCGACACCCCAACGAAATGGGCCAACGAAGTCAGGGCCTCCGAATCTTTCCACTCGATGAGAGCAGCAATAGCGTCCGCTCCGGTAATAAAGAACAGGTCAGCATCGGGGAACCCTGCGCGGATGTCTCGGAGGGTATCCACGGTATACGTGGTGCCGGGACGGTCGATATCAACTCGACTAACCCGAAACCGAGGGTTTGAGGCGGTGGCAATGACCGCCATGAGATAGCGATCTTCGGCGGGGGAAACCAGTGGTTTATCAGCCGGTTGTCCCGTGGGGACGAAAATCACTTCATCCAGGCGAAGGGCAACCTGGACTTCGCTGGCTGCCACCAAGTGGCCGTGGTGAATGGGGTCAAACGTGCCGCCCATAATCCCAATGCGTGGGCGGTCACTGCTCGACATAAGGCTTTAGTGGTGGCCCTGCTGTGGGGTCTGGCCCTGCGTTTTGTGGCGGTGCCGGTTGGCGACATCGCGATAGCTGAAAACGACGAGGGCGAGCGCACCAAAGACACCCAAGGTGATCAGGGCAAAGTAGATGGGAGGGAAAATTAGCTCGTTGACAACTTCTCCCGAAGCAATCAGTATGTCAACCATTACGCTTTCCCTTTCTCAAATGTGCTCCTAATCTACCGGGTTTGGCAAAACTAAGCGCGGACCTGGCCTTGGCCGCGAACAACCCATTTCGTGCTGGTCAGCTCGGGCAACCCCATCGGTCCTCTTGCGTGAAGCTTCTGGGTTGAAATTCCTACCTCAGCACCAAACCCGAACTCGCCACCATCAGTAAAGCGGGTGGAGGCATTGACAATCACCGAGGCCGAGTCAACCTCTTTCAAAAACCGCTCCGCATGGTCCATGTTCCCCGTCAGGATGGCTTCCGTATGGTGAGTGGAATACCGGGCGATATGTTCCAGTGCCTGATCCAGCGAGTCCACCACGCCCATCGACACATCGAGGGAAAGATACTCCCTCCCCCAGTCCCCCTCTGTCGCTGGTACAGCGCCGGAAACAATGGCGCAGACTGCCCCATCACCATGAATCACGACACCAGATGCCTGGAGTCGCTCGGCCACCACAGGTAACACTGCCTTCGCAATCCCCCTGTGAATCAGCACCGTTTCGACCGCGTTACATACGCTCGGGCGCTGAACCTTCGCATTGTGAATAATCTCCACAGCATTCTCGAGGTTTGCCGTGTCATCGACAAAAATATGAACCACTCCCGAACCGGTCTCGATCACCGGCACGCTGGACTCCTGGACAACGGTTTCGATCAAGGACGCAGAACCGCGCGGAATCAAAACGTCGATGAGGCCCCTGCCCTTCATCATGGCTTGGGCTCCCTCTCGGCCGAACTCATCCACAGACGTAATCGCCGCTGGTGGCAAACCCACGCTCGTCAACGCCTCCTGCATCAGAGACACCAAAACTTCATTGCTGGATTGCGCGGCTGAACCCCCACGCAAAACGACAGCATTACCGCTCTTGAGGGCTAAGGCAGCGATGTCGATGGTCACATTGGGGCGTGCTTCATAGATGGCTCCCACCACTCCAAAGGGCACCCGAATCTGAGAAACTTGCAGCCCGTTGGGCAAAGTCATTCCTCGAACCACATCTCCCACCGGTTCTGGCAAAGCTCGAATCTGTGTCACCGCGTCGGACAGGGCAGCGATTCGTTCGGGAGTGAGGCGCAACCGGTCCTGCAGTCCTTCTGCCATTCCTTCGGCTGCCCCCCGAGCGAGATCTTCAGAGTTAGCAGCAACTATCTGTGGGGAGTGGGAAGCAAGACTGGCAGCAATGGCGGCAAGGGCTTCATCGCGAAGTTGTGCGCTGGCACGTGCGAGAGCGTGGGAAGCGGTTTTTGCGCCCTCCAACAGGGCTCGAGCGCCAGGAAGTAACTCTGTGGTCATAGTTGCTAGTCTACGGCGGGCTCGAACCAGGTTCCAGAAATCTCTCCCCGCACCACGGCATCCAACGACGTCGTCGAGGTCAACAACGTCGGTATTCCCGCAGCTGTCGCCCACCGCGCTGCGCTCACCTTCGTCACTGCTCCACCCGTTCCGACACTGTTGACCATGGAGTGGCCCAGTTCAACACCTTCGAGGGGGTCACCGTAGGCAACCACCTCGATTCGTGTGGCAAGGGGGTCATCGGGAGGATGGGTATACAAAGCATCGACGTCACTGAGCAGAACCAAAAGGTCAGCGGAAATGAACTCCGCCACCAGCGCCGCAAGCCTGTCGTTATCGCCGAACCGAATTTCCTGGGTCGCCACTGTGTCATTTTCGTTGACGATCGGCAAGATACCCAATCCCAACAGTCGTTCGATGGTGCGGAGCGCGTTCGTGCGGTGAGTGTCGTTTTCAACATCCCCCACCGTCAACAACACCTGCCCCGAAATCACTGAAAACGCATCGAGAAACTTCTGATATCGGCCCATCAACAAGTTCTGCCCCACAGCGGCTGCAGCCTGTTGGGTGGCCAAATCTTGGGGACGATCCGTCAATTTCAAAAACGGCGCTCCGGTGGCGATAGCACCAGAAGACACCAGCACAACCTCTTTGCCCTGCGCGTGCCACGCGGCTAAGGCTTCGACAAGCCCCGCCATTTGATGCTCTCGTTCTCCGCTAATGGACGAGGACCCGACTTTGACAACTATCCGCCGGGCGCTGTCCACTGCTTCTCTAGTCATCATCCTGGAAGAACCCCGCTTCCCCCTCGTCGGCAAGCTCCTGCCTGGCACGTGCTTTAGCATCCATGCGCTCGTGATACGTGGCCTTCCGTTGCGCCCGGGTGGCCCGTTGGCGCTCATCCAAGCGAGGGTCAGAGCCTCGCGGTGCCGTCATCAACTCAGCCGCACTCGAGAGGGTGGGCTCCCAGTCAAAGATTTGGCCTTTTCCAGCCCCAATCATCACGGCGCAACCCGGAGTAGCGCCGGAGTCGAAGAGTGCGTCGTCAATCCCCAGTTTCATTAAGCGATCGGCAAGATATCCCACGGCTTCATCGTTGGTGAAGTCTGTTTGTTCAATCCACCGCTCGGGCTTTGCTCCAAGAATCCTGAACAACGGACCCTCTGTTCCACCTTCGACAACGACCCGGAAATCGGGTTCGTTGACGGCCTTGGGTCGCACCACAATGCGCTCGGGGGTGAGAGCCGCCTCCGCCAGCTTTGCGCGGTGTTCAAGAACCATGTTGCCGACCTCGTAAAGGAAAGGCTCCAGCCCCTCCGCGCTAATCGCACTCAGGGAGAAAACCGGGTATCCCCTTGCCTCTAGGTCAGTAGTCACCATGGCGGCAATTTCTTTAGCATCGGGGACATCCACTTTGTTCAGCACCACCATTTGGGGACGATCCACCAGGGGAATAACATCATCATCCAGCGGGTAATTTCCCAACTCATGGAGCAGTGCATCCAAGTCGCTCAGAGGGTCTCTGCCTGGCTCCAAGGTGGCACAGTCAAGAACGTGAACGAGCAAACTGCACCGTTCCACATGGCGCAGAAATTCCAGGCCCAGCCCTTTTCCTTCGCTGGCACCGGGAATCAAACCGGGCACATCCGCCATGGTGAACTTTGTGCCACCGGCCTCCACGACGCCAAGGTTCGGGTGCAGGGTTGTGAAGGGATAGTCCGCAATTTTGGGGCGGGCCTTCGAGACCGCAGCGATCAAACTTGACTTACCGGCGCTGGGGAAGCCCACCAGCGCCACGTCAGCAACGGTTTTGAGCTCCAGGTTAATATCGCCCTCGAAACCGTGAGTACCCAAGAGAGCAAAGCCCGGCGCCTTACGCGCCGAACTGGCCAGCGCTTCGTTACCCAGGCCACCTCTGCCGCCCTGCGCCACCACGACGCTCATACCGGGCCGGTCCATATCGATGATGAGGGCCCCCTCCTGATCTGTGACGACGGTGCCCACAGGCACTGGCAGAATCACATCAGAGGAACTCTTGCCGTGTTTGGAATCTCCCGCACCTGGAGCACCATTTTCGCTCACCCGATGAGGGCGGTGGTGGTAATCCAGCAAGGTGGTAACTTGCGGATCTGAGAGCAAAACGACATCTCCACCGCTCCCGCCGTTACCGCCGTCAGGTCCGCCCAGCGGTTTGAACTTTTCGCGGTGGACGGAAACACACCCGTGGCCACCGTGTCCGGCGTGCAGGTGTAAAACGACACTGTCAACGAACGTCGTCATAACACCCTTTCTCCTTGAGGCTAACTGTCCCACACAAGAGGAAAGGGCGAGCCGAAGCTCGCCCTCCCATCACAGTGTGTGAGTGAAACTAGACAGCGGCGTCCACTACGGCAACAACCTTGCGGCGTCCTTTGGAACCAAATTCGACGTGGCCCGCTGCGAGAGCGAACAACGTGTCATCGTTACCGCGTCCGACATTGGTGCCGGGGTGGAAGTGGGTACCACGCTGGCGAACAATAATTTCGCCGGCTTTGACAACCTGACCACCGAAGCGCTTGACGCCGAGGTACTGAGCATTGGAGTCGCGACCATTCCTGGTCGAGGACGCGCCCTTTTTGTGTGCCATGAGTTCCCTACTTCTTGGTGATGCCGGTGACTTTGAGCTTCGTCAGTTCCGCGCGGAACCCTTGACGCTTCTTGTAACCGGTCTTGTTCTTGTATTTCTGGATGATGATCTTGGGTCCACGAAGGTCGTTCAGGATCTCCGCCGTGACGGTGACCTTGTCGAGTTCCTTCTTATCGTGGGTGACGGTATCGCCATCGACGAAGAGGACGGGAGCGAGGCTCACCGAGTTCTTCGCATCGCCCGCAATGCGGTCGACCATAATGATCGAGCCGACCTCGACCTTTTCTTGACGTCCGCCTGCGCGAACAACCGCATAAACCACGATGAAACCTGCCTTGTTGCTGGAAAAAACGAGGGTGCCCTGGAAACTTTAGGAGAACTGCACCAAAGAACAAGAATAGACCATGTCTGGTCGCTCGGCAACCAGAACAATCCCCTTATTTCTGGGGTGACACGGGAGGTGACTCTGCGCTGACCGGCGCGCTAGATGCGCGTCTGCGTCGCTTCGATTGTCCCGGCCCTGGTGCTTCGGGAAGTGCTGCGAGCACGGAATCAAGAACTCCGACCTCAGCGGAGCTTGATTTCTTCCGGCCCCGGGTGGGCTTCTCCTCAGCCGCCGCGGGTGCGGCGTTGGCAGTGGTTTGTGCGGAAGCAGAGTGAACGGTGCTCTTGGCGATCTGGGCTATCGCATTACGGGCGTCCTCGGTAATTCCGTGGGGTTCAATCTTCGGAGCCGACTTCGCTGACCCCTTCTTCCTGCGGGGGGACGAATCAGACTTCGATTTGGTCACAGGTTCCCCGTTAACAACAACCCCACGACCTTGACAGGTCTCGCAGGCTTCGCTGAAGGTTTCCAACAGGCCAAGCCCGAGTTTCTTTCGGGTCATCTGAACCAATCCGAGACTGGTCACCTCTGCCACCTGGTGCTTCGTTCGGTCTCTGCTCAAACACTCCATGAGCCGCTGGACAACAAGGTCCCTGTTGGACTCCAGGACCATATCGATGAAATCGATAACAATGATTCCACCGATATCGCGGAGTCGGAGCTGGCGAACAATCTCTTCAGCGGCTTCGACGTTGTTCTTTGTCACCGTTTCTTCAAGGTTCCCCCCGCTGCCCACGAATTTGCCGGTGTTGACATCCACCACCGTCATGGCCTCAGTGCGGTCGATCACGAGCGAGCCGCCACTAGGCAACCAGACCTTCCGGTCCAGTGCTTTGGCGATACCTTCGCCTACCCGGTATTCCACGAAGGGATCACCATCGGGGGCATAGGCCTCCATGCGGGCAATCAAATCAGGGGCAACCGAGCTCAAATATTTCTCGATCGTTGAGTGAGCGTGCGTCCCCGAAATGACCAGTTTGTGGAAGTCTTCGTTGAAAACGTCGCGAATGATCTTGACCAGCAGATCCGGCTCCGAATGCAACATGTCGGGAGCTTGAGCCTTTTCTGTTTGGGCGCTGAGGGCTTCCCACTGCTTGTGGAGGCGCTCCACATCCATGGTGAGTTGCTCCTCTGTGGCACCCTCAGCAGCCGTGCGCACGATCACGCCAGCCGTCTCTGGCAAAATCTTCTTCAATATTGTCTTGAGGCGCGCGCGCTCGGTGTCGGGCAGTTTGCGGGAAATGCCATTCATGGAGCCGCCAGGCACATACACGAGGTAGCGGCCAGGCAAACTAATCTGACTGGTCAACCTCGCGCCCTTGTGGCCCACCGGGTCTTTCGTGACCTGAACCAGAACGCTGTCACCCGTTTTCAAAGCAAGCTCAATTTTGCGGGGCCCGGGAGTTTCCCCCTCGCTTGCCGCTTCCCAATCCACTTCACCCGAATACAAGACGGCGTTTCTTCCCCGGCCAATATCGACAAAGGCAGCTTCCATGCTGGGCAGGACGTTTTGCACACGGCCTAAATAGACGTTGCCGATCAGGCTGGACTCCTCGGCGCGAGCCACATAGTGCTCCACCACCACGTTGTCCTCCAACACGGCGATCTGAGTGCGATCGGTGCGCTCCCGAACAACCATGACCCGGTCAACGCTCTCGCGACGAGCGAGGAACTCAGACTCGGTGACGCTTTGTCGGCGGCGACCGCCATCGCGACCATCCCGACGGCGTTGACGTTTGGCTTCCAGCCGCGTAGAACCCCGCACTTTCTGCGGGGTGGATGCCTCAGCGGCAGCTTTGGCTTTTTTCTCTTCGGGACTCAGCGTGGGTCGGTTCGCTCGTGAGCGTCGGCGCACGGTGCCCTCGCTCTGAGATTCCTCAGGAGCGGGCGTAAAGACGGGAAGAAGCGCAGGGTCGGGAGCATGAAAGACGAGGTCCTTCGTGGAAACAGCGCTGGGTTTTTCCCCAGGCTTGTTCGCTTGAGCGGCACGTGCCTGCTTACTCGAAGCCTTGTCGCTTGCCGGTTTCTTGGCTGCAGGTTTCTTGGCTGCAGGCTTCTTAGCTACAGGCTTCTTGTCCGCTGGCTTTTTTCCAGATCCCGCGGTATGGGCCTCGCCGGCGGGAGACTGCGGGGCAGAAGCTGCCTTCTTTGTCGCGGTCTTCGCTTGAGGCTCGGTGGTGTCTTCTATTTTCTTGGCCACCATAATCGGTGCCCTCCTCACGCAGTTCCTGGCATCACTGGCCGGAACTGCATTACGCTTTGGCAGGAGAAACACGAGGTTTCTCTTGAAAAAACTTGGGTTTGTTGGGGTTTTCCCCGGTATTCGAATCGAGGATTCGAGAATTCTTGGTGCGCTTTTCCATCGGGTGAAAAAGCTCTACCTCTAGTATCGCACATCACCTCTGCTGTGGACCAGTGTGGCGCCATAATCTTGGAATGAACTACCCCACGAGAGGGTCCACGTCCATGGCAATCTCTCTGCTGGTGAGCGGACTCGGTGCCTGGAGTGCAGCCTTTGCTCTGGGCGGCGGTGCCATAATCATGGAATGAACTACCCCACGAGACGGTCCACGTCCATGGCAATCTATTTGTTGCTCAGCGGACTCGGTGCCTGGTTTGCAGCGTTCACTCTGGCCCGCGAAGGATACCAGTTGGCCCTCAGTGGAACCAAGCCCAGCTGCGACATCAATCCCTTTTTTTCCTGCGGTTCGGTGATGCAGAGCCCGCAAGCCACAGTATTTTTTGACACCCCCAATCAACTCTTTGGGGTTGCCGGCTATGTCGCCATAGCGATGGTGGGGGCTGCCATGCTGGCCGGCGCCACGTTCAAGAGACCCTTTTGGATTCTTGTGGTTCTTGGAGTTCTTGCCTCATACCTCTGGCTAATGTGGATGTTTGTCCAAGCCGTCTTCGCCATCGGCTTCCTGTGTCTTTACTGCATGGTGGTCTGGGCAATCCACATTCCACTCTGGTGGATCTTGCTGCCCTGGGTCCTCAAGCAAGGGATTCTTAGTTCATCCCCCCGGTTGAAGAAACTTGGAGCAACCTGGTTGCCCTACTCGTGGATTCTGATCGTGATTAACTACGCCGTCATCGGCATAGCAATCCTGATCCAGTTCCCTTTGCTCTTCTCGCTTTAGCGAGGAAACCAGAGAGCGAGTTCCCTCTCGGAGGATTCCTCTGAATCGCTGGCATGAATCAAGTTTTGCTGCACGGCAAGCCCCCAGTCGCGTCCTAAATCCCCGCGGATGGTCCCCGGTGCCGCCGATGTGGGGTCTGTTGCTCCGCAGAGAGACCGGACCCCCTCGATGACCTTATGGCCGGCGATCCTCATCGCCACCACAGGACCCGACTCCATGAAGTTCACCAGTGGCTCGTAAAAAGGTTTGCCTTCGTGCTCGGCATAGTGGGCAGAGAGTAAGTCGCGGTTGGGCTCGACCATGCGAAGGTCAACGAGCTGGTAACCCTTTGATTCGATGCGCAACAGGATTTCACCCGTCAAGTTTCTCGCGACTCCGTCTGGTTTCACGAGCACGAGTGTTTCTTCTAATCCGGCCATATCGGTTTTCTCCTTGGTGCGTTGGTGATGGTGAGTTTAGCGTGAAGGGTTTTCTTTGCCTCGATCAAGTTGAGGCCCTCGAATGGCCCCAAAGATCCAGAAACCGACAACAACCGCTGCGGACATCCCCATTACGACATCCCAAAGGAAAGAGGTCAACAGCCCTAACTGAACCAGGTGCCCCAACCACACTCCCGCGCGGTATCGCAGCAACCGATACACCAGCACAAGAATCACCAGGGCTGCCCCTGACCCAAGAACAATAACCGTGGGGGTGAAATAGCCCAGCCCATTGAGCGCTAGCGCTCCGAAAAACACCACCGCAATTTCCAGCACCAGAGCAATCTGAAGCAGCGACTCTGTCGCTGACTTCTCTCGTTTTGCTCCAGCCATCATCGTCCCTTCCCGGCGGCTACCTCTGCCACCAGCGTGATCGAACCCGTCACCAGGACGCCGCCTTCCGCTCCGGCCAGGTCCTCAGCCCGGGAGAGAGCTTCCTCCGAATTTCCGCGGGAATCTACCCGGTCAGGTCCCGCTATCGCCGATACCGCATCGGCTAAGTCGTGAACGCTGATGGAACGATCGGACTGGGACTGGGTAACAACAAAGTGGTCCACCACAGGGTCGAGAGCTTCCACAATTCCTACGAGATCCTTTTCCTGAAGGATTCCGATAACGCAGACCAAGCGGTCAAAGCTAAAGGAGGTCATCATCGCACCGGCGAGGGCTTCTGCACCGTGGGGGTTGTGAGCAGCGTCGACCACGACCGTCGGGTTGGCAGAGACCACTTGAAGTCGCCCCGGGCTACTGGCAAGGGACACTCCCTCTTCGACCACTTCGCGCGCGAGCATCTGAGTGCCATTGTGAAGAAAGGATTCCACCGCGGCAATCGCTAACGCAGCGTTTTCGCCTTGGTGGTCGCCCAACAGCGGGAGGGCGAGGCCGGGGTAGTGTCCGGCTATTCCTTCCACACTGATGACCTGGCCCCCCACCCCGGGTTCCACCGAGGTGAGCGAAAAATCCCTGCCAAAAATCCTCAAGGGTGCTTCATATTTTTCACACGCGAGCATGATGTGATCCCACGCGTCCTGAGATTGATGAGCGCTCACCACGCGCGAAGCAGGTTTGATAATTCCCGCTTTTGTGGCCGCGATCAGCGAAATCGTGTCCCCCAAGTATTCCGTGTGGTCAAGGGCAATGGGGGTAAACACGGCAACGTCCGCATCCGCAACGTTCGTGGCATCCCATTCGCCACCCATCCCCGCTTCGATGACCGCAACATCCACCGGAGCATCGGCAAAAGCGGCAAAAGTGAGTGCTGTGAGCGCTTCAAAGTAGGTGAGGGGCGGTTCAGAATTTGCCACCAGTTCCGCATCAACAATGGTGAGAAACGGCTCCACATCGGCCCAGTTATCGGCGAGCATGCGATCTGAGATAGGTTCCCCATCAATCACGATGCGTTCGTTTATTCGGTGGAGGTGGGGGGAGGTCATCAGGCCGGTACGAAGGCCCAGCGCCCGCAAAATGCTTTCGGTGATGCGAGCCGTCGATGTTTTCCCGTTGGTGCCAGCGAGGTGGATGACCCCATACATTCTTTGGGGATCACCCAACAGCTCCGTCACCCGCCGGATGGCGTGGAGACGGCGCTCGGGCCTTTTCTCGCCCACCCGGGCCATCAACGCAGCCATCACCGCGTCTGCTTCCTGCCGCTCAAAAGCCCCCGTACTAGACATGACGAGAGACTCTCACGCGCAGCTGAGAACCGGACCCCACCGGCAACGTCTCGCCCGTGGCACCCAAAGGTTCCAGACTGACCGTCGTGGAAAGGGTTTCCTGCCCGACAAGCTCTCGATGGTTCTCCAAGGCTTCCCGGGCAGTCTCATCCACTTCGAGCACGAGGTCGATGCGATCCGAGACCTCCAAACCAGCGTTCTTGCGCTCCTGTTGAATCCAACGGATTGCATCGCGAGCTAAGCCTTCCGCTTCTTGCTCTGGTGACACCGTGGTGTCGAGGAGAACAAACCCGCCATCTTCCAGGAAGCTCACCGCTGTCTCTTCACTGGCTGAGGTGAGCTCCAGGGTGTATTCACCCTCTTGGAGCTCGGTGTCTCCCACCGTGACAACACCCTTCTCAATACTCCATTCCCCCGCTTTCGCACGGGCAATGATGCCTTGAATGGCTCCGCCCACCCGGGGGCCCAGGGCTCTCGAATTGGGAATCAATTTTTGGCCAATTCCAAAGCGCTGGATAGCTTGATCGTCAAGGTCAACACACTCAATGCCGGCCACGTTGAGTTCCTCGGCGATGATGTCGCTAAAGCCGACAAGGTCCCGCGCGCCCTCACTCACAATAGTGAGCGTTGTCAGGGGCAGTCTGACCCTTCGGGAATGGGCTTTTCGCAGCGCTAAACCTGCCGAGGCGACATCCCGGACACGGTCCATGGTCGCTACTAACTCCGCGTCGGCCGGGAAATCTTCGACCTTGGGCCAGTCACACAGGTGAACGCTCTCCCCTCCGGTGATACCCCGCCACACCTCTTCCGTGATGAGCGGCGCCAGGGGTGCTGCCACCCGACAGAGGGTTTCCAGCACGGTGTAGAGGGTGTCGAGGGCATCCGTATCGCTCCCTGCCCAAAAGCGATCCCGGCTTCGCCGGACATACCAATTTGTCAGCACGTCGGCGAAGTTTCGGAGGTGTTGGGCTGCCATCGGTGAATCAAGCGCTTCGTATTCGGTCGTGGTCGCATCGATCAGGTCCCTGGTTTTTGCCAGGATGTAGCGATCGAGAACATGGCTGGAGTCACTGCGCCAGCGTGGTTCATGGTCGCCTACGTAGAGACCCAGGAAGTAATAGGTACTCCACAACGGCAAGAGGAACTGGCGAACCCCTTCCCTAATGCCTTCCTCGCTGACCACCAGGTTTCCGCCGCGAATGACGGAGCTCGACATCAAGAACCAGCGCATCGCATCAGCGCCATCGCGCTCGAACACTTCGGACACGTCAGGGTAGTTTCGCAGGCTCTTAGACATCTTCTGACCATCTGATCCCAGAACGATTCCATGGGAAATTACCTGCGAGAACGCAGGGCGGTCAAAGAGTGCCGTGGAGAGGACGTGCATCGTGTAAAACCATCCTCTGGTCTGACCGATGTATTCCACGATGAAGTCTGCGGGGTTGTGAGTGTCAAACCATTCTTGGTTCTCAAAGGGGTAGTGCACCTGCGCAAACGGCATGGAACCTGAATCAAACCAGACGTCCAACACGTCGGGGATGCGCCGCATCGTCGACTGACCCGACGGATCGTCCGGATTGGGGCGCTGGAGTTCGTCGATCTTGGGGCGGTGGAGATCATCGGGTTTAGCCCCGAAATCTTTCTCGAGTTCCTCGAGTGAGCCATAGACATCGACCCGCGGGAACTCTGGGTTGTCGCTTTTCCACACCGGGATGGGGGAACCCCAGTATCGGTTCCTGGAAATGGACCAGTCCCTGGCGTTAGAGAGCCACTTTCCAAACTGACCGTCTTTGACGTTCCCGGGGACCCAGCGGATGTCCTGATTGAGTTCCACCATGCGGTCACGAATCTCCGTGACCTTCACAAACCAGCTCGACACCGCTTTGTAAATCAGAGGGGTTCGGCATCTCCAACAGTGCGGGTAGGAGTGGTCGTAAGAACGCTCGGCGAAGAGCCGACCCGACTCACGCAGGAGCCTCGTGAGCGGTTTGTTGGCATCGAAGACCTGCAGACCCGCGACGTCAGCGACCTCGTCCAGAAAGCATCCAGCGTCATCGACGGAAATAATGACCGGAATCCCTGCCTCGGCACACGTGATTTGGTCATCTTCGCCATATGCCGGCGCCTGGTGAACGATTCCCGTTCCCTCTCCCGTTGCGACATAGTCGGCCACCAAAATCCGCCAAGCGCTTGACATGTCCCACTGGTCACTATCGGCGTAGTAGTCAAAAACTCTGCGGTAATGAATTCCACCGAGCTCGGACCCGGTGAACTCCAAGGTGACCGCCGCACGCGCCTCGGCCGAATCCTCATACCCCAGCTCTTTGCGGTAGTTGCCAATGGTGTCCAAGGCCAACAGGTACTGCTGGCCAGGCTGTGAGCTAGCAGGTCCCGCAGGAACGACGCCATAGGCGACCTCTGGGCCAACGGCAAGCGCAGCGTTTGTGGGAAGGGTCCAGGGAGTTGTGGTCCAAGCCAGAGCAAGCACGCCTTCCAACCCCAGCGCTTGTGCCGCCTCACCCTCGAGCGGAAATGTCACCGTGACAGATTGATCCTGCCTGGACTTGTACACGTCATCGTCCATCCGCAGTTCGTGGTTGCTCAGCGGGGTTTGATCCCTCCAGCAGTAGGGCAACACCCGGTAGCCCTCGTAGGCGAGGCCTTTGTTATGCAGGGTGGAAAACGCCCACATCACACTTTCCATGAAGGTGATATCCAGCGTCTTGTAGTCGTTGTCGAAATCTACCCACCGCGCTTGTCGGGTGACGTATTCCTGCCATTCATCGGTGTATTTCAACACCGAATCTTTCGCCGCCTGGTTGAAAGCGGCGATACCCATCTCTTCGATTTGGCTCTTGTTGGTAATCCCTAGCTGGCGCTCCGCTTCAAGCTCGGCAGGAAGCCCGTGGGTGTCCCAGCCGAAACGACGGTGCACTTGCTTTCCCCGCATAGTGTGAAAGCGAGGAAACACGTCTTTGGCATACCCGGTCAGGAGGTGCCCATAATGGGGCAACCCGTTGGCAAAGGGTGGACCGTCATAAAAAACCCACTCTTCGCAGCCTTCGCGCGCTGCCACCGATTTGCGGAAGGTATCTCCGTCTTTCCAGTCTTTCAACACCTTGGTTTCCACGGCAGGGAAGGAGGGACTGGGCTCCACGGAAGAGCCGGGACGGTGTCGGGGGAAAGCCATGGGGTGCTCCTGAGAGAGGGGGGTAGATGTTACGGGGACGCCCGGCTTCCCGGTCGCGGTACCACCCCGCTTGCCACCAAAAGATGGCCACTCTTCTCAGGCGCTGACGGGCCCACCCGACCGGTTCTACTCAAACCACGAAGGTTTTTTCTTCCGGCAGCTCCTCGGTGATAGCCGATTCAAAGCTTTGTCCCAGTGTAGGACCTGTGGCTCCAAACCGCACCCGACTCAGAGGGCTCGCGAAGCTTCCAAGAGAGCGCGGGTATGGGCGTGGGAGGGGTTGTCGAGAATTCTCTCCAGGGGGCCTGACTCGATGGCTTGGCCTTCCAGCAACACCAACACCTCATCGCTGAGGTGAGCGATAACGCCCAAGTCATGGGAAATCAGAATCAGTGTCAAACCCAAATCGCGCTGGAGTGAGCCCAGCAGGGTGAGAATTTGAGCTTGGACCACAGCATCCAACGCAGAGACGGGTTCATCAAGAATCAGGACCGAAGGCCTGCGGGCAAGTGCCCTTGCGATGGCCACCCGCTGTCGTTGCCCTCCCGAGAGCTGATGGGGTCGCCTGCCGAGCAATTCAGGGGCAAGCCCCACAAGCCCGAGGGTTTCCAAGAGTCGCTCCCCTGGCGTGCCATCGCTGGATGTGTCAAGTTCAAGCGCCTCCTCGACAATGCGGCGAACGGTCCATCGAGGGTCAAGCGCATCCAGCGGATTTTGTTCAATGAGCTGGATGGCCCCCCGGCGAGGACGCCTAGCCTTTTCGCGTTCGCTAGACCACGGCTGGCCAAAAAGCTCCACCACACCGGAATCTGGTGTTTCTAAGGCCATTAATATCCTACCCAGCGTGCTCTTGCCCGACCCTGACTGACCCACAATTCCGAGCGTTGTGCCGGATCTAACCTGGAAGGACACGTCGCGAAGGGCCTGGGTGGGGGTGCCGTCGGGGCCTTGATAGCGGCGGTGGATTCCTTGCCACGACAGGGCTAGAGGGGAAGCATCCGGTGTCACCGTGATCGCGCTGCGCCGCTTCGCCACCGCGGCGACCAGTTCCCCGGTGTAGGGGTGGCGTGGACGATTAAGCACTTCTGCGCTGGAGCCCTGCTCGAGGATGACCCCGCCACGCATCACCGCGATGCGGTCAGCTAGTTGACTCACGAGATGAAGGTCGTGGCTCACCAACAGCAGGGCCAAGCCAGAGCGCTTCAGGGAGCTCAACAGGTCAAGGATGTGGGATTGGGTCAGCGAGTCAAGAGCGGTGGTGGGCTCATCGGCAATCAGCACCTCCGGGTTCCCGGCCAGAGCTGACGCAATCAATGCGCGTTGGCGCATTCCGCCCGAGAGCTCATGCGGATACTGACGCCTCCGATACTCGGGGTCAGGCATCGCTGCCATCTCGAGAGCGCGGGTCACTCGGCGTGATCGCTCCTCACGAGAAAGCTTGGGACGAGTTATCTCGAGAACTTCTGCCACTTCCTCTTCAATCCGGCGCAGAGGATCCAAAGAGACCAGAGCGTCTTGGCTGACTAGTCCCACCCGAGTACCTCGAAGGGATCGCCACTGCAGTGGAGAAAATCCTCTGGTATCCACGCCGGCCACCCGCAGGCTCTCCACTCGCTGGTCTGCCCCTGGGGGGACCAACCCGAGGAGAGATAGTGCCGTCAGAGATTTTCCGGAGCCCGATTCCCCCACCAATGCCAAACACTCACCGGCATCGATATGGAAGGACACATCGCTGACAGCGGGTGCCTGGCTTCCAGGGAACTGAATCTGGAGGTGTGCGACCTCAACGGCAGGATGGGTCACGAGACCCTCCCCTCGCCGCGCAAGCGCAGGTGGCGCCCCACCGCGCTGATGGCAAGAACTGTTGACGTGATCGCAAGGCCGGGGAAGACACCAATCCACCAGGCGGTGGCAAGGAAATTCCTACCCTCGGAAAGAATGAGGCCCCACTCAGGAGTCGGCGGCTGAAGGCCAAGACCGAGAAAACTTAGCCCTGAGGCGGTGACGATCGCCGTCCCTACGCCGATGGTTGCCATCACGAGTAAGGGGCCGAGGATGTTCGGGATGATGTGGCGAAAAAGAATCGCTGCCGGAGGAACCCCCAGCGCGCGGGCAGCAGTAATGTACCCGGCCTGAGAAACAACGAGCGTTTCTGCCCGAGCCACGCGGGCATAGGCGGGGATTGCTGCAAGCGCGACCGCGACAGGAATACTGGCACCCCCCACCCCAATAACGGCAATGACGATCAGGGCGAGCAGGAATTCAGGGAACGCCATGACCACATCAATGAACCGCGAAAGCGCGGTGTCGAGGATGCGGGGCCCTCTGGCAGCACCCACCCCCAGAAGAATTCCGACCACTAGTGCGCACGCCGTCGCCCCGAGCCCTACCGCGAGCGAATAGCGCGCGCCATAGACCACCCGCGCGAACACGTCCCGACCAGACTGGTCGGTCCCAAAAAGATGGGCAGCACTGGGAGCCTGAAGTGTGGCACTGGAATCTGTGTCGAGGGGGCTTTCACCGGTGAGGAGCCACGGGAAAAGCGCGGCCAACGCAATCAGCCCCAACGTGATTGCCGCAATGATTACCCCGAGGGGAAGCTGCGGACCGGGAACACGCTTGGGGAGGGGGTTCTCTTTCTCTTCTCCGAGGAGGGACCTCACGATCGCGTCTCCACAGACACTCGCCGAAGGCGCGGGTCAAGGCCGCGATAGCTGAGATCCACCGCGAGGTTCACGAGGGCGAAAACCACTGCCCCCACCACAATAATTCCCAAAATCACAGGAAAATCTCGCCCCACAATGGCTCTGATAGCCACTTGGCCTAACCCTGGACGGGCGAAAACGGTTTCTACCAGAACCGCTCCCCCGAGCAGCGATCCCACCAGGTATCCACCAAGAGTCAGGGCGTCCATCGCGGCATGGCGCAGGGAATGGCGTCGAACCAGTCCCGAGGGCGACACCCCTCTGGAGCGGGCCGTCATGGCAAAAGGTTGTCCCTCCGCCGCATCGAGGCCGTGCCGAAGTACTTGGCTCACAATGCCGGCCACGGGCAACGCGAGAGTGAGAGACGGCAACACCAGGGACGATATTCCCTGCGCGCCGGTAACCGGAAACCACCCTAATTGGAGGGAGAAAACAGCCAGCAGAAGAAGACCGATCCAGTAGGTGGGTGAAGAAATGACAATCAGTTCCGCCACCGACACCGCTTTCTTTAGCCTCGCGCCTCGCCCAAAAAGGGCTCCCCCCAGGGCGAAGAGAGTCGCTAAGAAAATTGCTCCCCCGGCGAGTTGAAGAGTAGGCAGAGCTTGCTGAGCAAGAACGTCCACCACCGGAGTGCGAAGCTGGTAGGAGACGCCCAGATCGCCGTGAATAAGGCGGCCAAGGTATAGGAAGTACTGCGTAATAAGTGGTTCATCAAGCCCCCACTCCAGTCGTATCTGGGCGCGAACAGATTCGGATACCCGCGCCTGGACGCCGAGCATGACATCGACAGGGTCGCCGGGAATCAACCGGAGGGCCACAAATCCTGCTGTTGCCGCCCCCCAGATGACAAGGACAAATCTCCCGAGAGATTGTGCCAAGAAGAGAAACACCCTGGAGAGTGTGCCTCGCCAGGGTGTGCTCGCGTGCGTGGTCACTACCTCACGGCCAACTACCGCTCGACGGTGGCGCCGTAGAAGGATGCTCGACCGTAGAGGTCAAAAATCAATCCTTCAACACCCGAGGTAGCGACGGTGATTTCGGAGGGAACGTAGAGAGGTACGATCAACACCTGCTCCGCATTCCACTGCTGGATTTGCTGATACAGGGCCTCTCTCGCAGCGGGTGAACTGGTGGCCACAGCATCGCTGAGCCACTGATCAACCTCAGGCTTTGTCACACTGGAGACTGTTTGAAAGCCGCCGGTTTGGAGGTGGCTGCGCAACACATCAGCGTCAGGGCTGGAAAAATCCCAGTCGGTCAGGTCAAAATCTCTGGGTCCATAAAACTCCATGTACTGAGCGGGTTCCAGCACTTCCCGAACGAGCTCGAATCCGATTTCCTTCAGATCTGACTGGATAAAGTTCGCGAGGCTCGCGCGGTCATCCGGAACAGGGGTGTAGGCGATCCAGCGAGCACTCAAACGCTCGCCGTCTTTGGTGCGATACCCCTCAGAGTCCCGTTCTGTCCATCCCGCAGAGTCCAAGAGTTCGTTTGCCTTGTCTGGGTTGTAGGGCCACGAACCCTCCAGTGAGGCATCGTAGGAGTTAGGCGTGGTGGGGCCCAAAATGCTCCAGGCCCGGCTGAACTGTCCCTGATAGATGCTGGCAATTGCTGGCTCGGCATCAAATCCCAGGCTGAAGGCCTCGCGGACACGCACGTCAGCAAAAACGCCATCGGCCTCGTTGATGTAAAGGGAGTAGGGAACGCCCGGCATTTCAATGGAGAAGGTCTGGGCATCCGCGCCGACTTGCGCCGCCATGTCCGGGGTGAAATCTGCCGCGACATCCGCTTCCCCGGTGGTAATTGCTCCCACCCGCGAAGCGGTCTCTGGCACGATGGAAATGACGAGCGTGTCCGAGGCTGCTCTTCCTTGATGGGTTGACCCTGTGGGCGCCCAGTCATAGTCGGGATTTGCGACAAACACGAGTTGCTGGTCGGGGGTGAACTCGCTCAACACGAAGGGTCCCGTGCCGACAGTGACTCCCGGTCCGCCCGCTTTCAGATCAGCGGCATTTTCTGTGAGGACCACGGGTGAGTAGAAACCCAGCTGGGGAAGGCTCAGACCCTGGAGGAACGGCGCATAGGGCTGGCTGAAGGTGATGGCGACCTCGAATTCACCCAAGACCTCCGTACCCACGTAATAACCGCCATCCTCGGCATACCCAATCAGGCTTGCGGCTTGGGCCGAAGCTGTTTCTGGGGCAACCACGTGATCGAAGTTTGCCTTCACCGCTTCAGCGTTGAAAGGCTCACCATCGTGGAAGGTAACGTCTTCGCGCAACTGGAAGACATATTCCAGCTCGTCTTCAGAGATTGTCCAGGACGAAGCGAGCCACGGCACAAAGGCGCCGGAGGCGTCCTGCGCGACCAGTGAGTCAAACGCGTTGCGCAGTACCAGAGAGGCGACATCAAGCTGGCTCGAATGAATATCCATGTGTCCCGAGCTGAGGTTTGCGCCTTCAATGGCGAAAGAAATGGTCGACTCAGCGGGTGCTTCTGACATCGTTGACTCCGCGGGTGCTTCGTCGCCAGCGCACGCTCCGAGAGTCGCGGCAAGAGCAATGACCGCTCCGATGGAAGAGATTTTTCGAATGAGGGAGGTTCTGCGAGGCATGTATCCACTTTCGGTGAGGTATCGAAATCCCTAGCGTACATTAACTAGACTCAGTTCAACAATTACTAAGGGGGCCGTGTGGGAGAGCACCTTACCCGTGGAAGACCATTGGCTTCCTCACCTGAAATGCTCCAAGAAGCTGCCCTGGAGCTTTTCGTCGAACAAACCTACGCCAAGACCACCATCGAGGAGATTACCCAGCGTGCAGGGGTCAGCCGAGCGACATTTTTCAACTATTTTCCTGCCAAGAGTGACGTGTTCTGGGTGGATCTTGACGACGCGCTCCGTCGTTTGAGCGGGGTGCTTGGCGAACACCAGTCGGTGGAAAAAACCCCTACCGTCGGGCTTCTCGTGGTCCTCCAAGGCCTCTGTGCCGTTGCGCGAGAGATGGGCGAAGGCCGTGTTCCCCTCGCTCTTACGCAGCATGAGCTAATGGGTAGCGTTCACGAGCTACAGTCTTCGGCCCTTACCCGGTTTAGCAACCAGGCAACTATCATTTCCGAGTTCCTCCAAGGCTTCGGATTTAGCGCTCCTCGAGCAAGAGCTGCGGCCTATGCGAGCATCGCAACGGCGATCGCGGCGACTCAAGAGTGGGCTGAGGCAGGGACGTCCCGTCGCCCCCTCGACACCTACCTGCGAGAGGCCCTGGAGCCTGTGGTCCAGGGTTTTGCTCAGGAGTAACCCCCAGCAGCGTCCTCGGACAATTGCTCGGTAGTTGTTTTGTACGATAGAGGTACTCACACTCAGGCACCCTAGACACGGTGCCGCCTATAGCGAAGAAGGTGTTCGGCCATGACGAGGTCCATTCCCGAGAAACCCGTTCTAGAAGGCCTTGAAAACACCTGGGGGGAAGCCTGGGAATCCCAGGGGACCTACCGCTTCAACCGCGACGAAGCAGTGAAGCGGGGCAAAGACAATGTCTTTGCCATCGACACTCCCCCGCCAACGGCTTCGGGCAGCCTTCACATTGGGCACGTCTTTAGCTACACGCATATGGACCTGCAAGCGCGCTACCAGCGCATGCAAGGCAAAGAGATTTTTTACCCCATGGGCTGGGACGATAACGGCTTACCCACCGAGCGGCGGGTCCAGAACTACTACGGTGTGCGCTGCGACCCTTCGCTCCCCTACACCGAAGGGTTCGTCCCACCCCTGGAGAGTGGCGCTACAACAGATGGCTCTAAGCCAGGTGATCAAGAGCCCATCAGCCGGCGGAACTTTATTGAGTTGTGCGAGACACTCACGCTCGAGGACGAGAAGCAATTCGAAGACTTGTGGCGATCCCTCGGTCTCAGCGTGGATTGGTCGCTGACCTATCGCACCATTGACAACCATTCCCAGCGCGTTGCCCAACAGGCCTTCTTGAACAATCTCGATCGTGGTGAGGCATACCGGGCGGATGCTCCAACGCTCTGGGACATTACCTTTAGAACCGCCGTGGCCCAGGCTGAACTGGAAGACAGGGAACAACCCTCCGCTTACCACCGTGTCGCCTTTGGGTCCGGAGGTGGGGGCGATGATGTCGTCATCGTGACAACCAGGCCAGAACTTATTCCCGCCTGTGTGGCTTTAGTCGCGCACCCCGATGACGAACGCTATCAAGACCTTTTTGGCACCACCGTCACCTCGCCGCTGTTTGGTGTGGAGGTGACGATTCTCCCCCATCATCTCGCCCAAAAGGACAAGGGAACAGGCATCGCCATGGTGTGTACTTTTGGCGATGTCACCGACGTGATCTGGTGGCGCGAGCTAGGCCTCAACACTCGCCCCATTTTGGGTCGCGATGGTCGGATCGTGTCAGACACCCCGCCCTGGCTGAAAGATTCCGATGCCCAAAAATCGTTCGCCGAGCTCGCAGGAAAAACGGTTTTCAGCGCGAAAGCTGCCATGGTGGAAATGTTAGGTGCCAGCGGCGCCCTCCTGGGGGAACCAGAAAAAATGGTCCACCCGGTGAAGTTCTTTGAAAAAGGGGATAAACCGCTCGAAATTGTGACCACCCGCCAGTGGTACATCGCCAACGGCGCCAAAGACCCAGAACTCGCGAGCCGGTTGCTGGAACGGGGAAAACAAGTCGCTTTCCACCCCGACTTCATGCGGGTTCGCTACGAGAACTGGGTGAATGGCCTCTCCGGCGATTGGCTTATTTCACGGCAGCGATTCTTTGGTGTCCCCATTCCGGTGTGGTACCCACTCGATGAACACGGTGAACCACTGGAGGGTGAAGTTCTCGCTCCCGAGAAGTCTTCTCTCCCTGTCGACCCTTCCTCGCAGGCCCCTCCGGGCTTCAGCGAAGACCAGCGAGGCAAGCCCGGTGGGTTTGTCGGCGAGGTCGACATCATGGACACCTGGGCGACCAGCAGCTTAACTCCCCAACTCGCGGGCGGCTGGGAGGTGGACCCTGAACTCTTTGACCTGGTGTTCCCCTACGACCTTCGCAGCCAGGGACAGGACATCATTCGAACCTGGCTCTTTTCCTCCGTCCTCCGAGCAGAGCTAGAGCACGGCACCATCCCCTGGAAAAATGCCGGTATTTCAGGTTTCATCGTTGATCCCGACCGCAAGAAAATGTCGAAATCTAAAGGCAACGTCGTCACCCCACAGGCAATGTTGGATGACCATGGTTCTGATGCTGTTCGCTACTGGGCAGCCTCCTCCAAACTCGGCACCGACGCCGCGTTTGACCCACAAAATCCTAAGCAAATCAAAATTGGTCGGCGCTTAGCCATCAAAGTCCTCAACGCCGCCAAGTTCGTCTATAGCTTCGAAGGCGACACCGGGGAGGTGACCGAGCCACTCGATTGCGACATGCTTGCCCATCTCGCGAAGGTGATCGATCAGGCGAGTGCTGCGTACGAAGAATTTGATCATGCTAAAGCTCTCGACGTCACCGAAGCTTTTTTCTGGACCTTTACCGATGACTACCTGGAGCTGGTGAAAGAACGGGCCTATACAGGCGAAGGTCAAGCGAGGACCAGCGCCATCACCGCTTTGCGAAGAGCGCTGGATGCCATGCTCCGACTCTTCGCCCCCGTGATTCCCTTCGCCACCGAAGAGGTGTGGTCCTGGACCCACGAGGGCAGCATTCACCGTGCCGGGTGGCCGACAGCCTCCGAGGTTGCCACCGCCGCTGATCCCACGACTTTCGCTGGGCTTCTTGGCCTCGCGAGCGAGGCTTTGATTTCGATTAGGCGCTTCAAGACCGACCAGAAAGTGGCGCAAAAGACGGGCGTTATCCGCGCCACAATGAAAGCCCCCGTGCTACTGCAGAGTGCCGAGGCGGATGTAATGGCGGTAGGGAAAATCGCGGAGCTCACCTGGGAAATGGGCGATTCCATCGAGTTGGTCCACCTTGAATTGGAGGTCGAAAACCTTGAGTAACACCGGTGAAATCAGTATTTCCATGGCATCGCCCGAAGACCAAATGGCCTGGGAGGCGCTGTTCCTGGAATACGGTGTTTTTTACAAGACCTCCTTTTCCCCCGAAGTCCTAGCAGGCGTGTGGGAGTGGATCAAGAAGGAGGACCACCCCCTTCGCTGCTTCATCGCGAAGGTTGATGGCACCATGGTGGGATTTGCGCACCTGAGGGATCAGCCCGACACCTTCACGGCCGCATCGTCTTGGTTCCTGGACGACTTATATACAGACCCGTCCGCCCGCGGACGAGGAGTGGCAACGGCCCTCATTGCCGCGATTACCGAGCACGCCTACCAGAATGGCGGGGGCACGCTGCGATGGATTACGGGAGCAGACAATGTTGTGGCGCAAAGGCTCTATGACACTCTGGCCACAAAAACTTCGTGGGTGATGTACGAAGATGAGATTGCGTGGCCACGCTGATGCGTTTGGGAAGCAGATTCTCCGTGGGCGAAAGCCCTAGCAGCCTGTCTGCCGATGTCATCATCAACATTCGGACTGTCGAAGAAAGCCTTAGCGTCGAAGAGGCCGCAACGCTTCGATGGACTCTGACCTGGCTGGAAAACCGCCCCATAGCGACGCTCGATAACGGCGAAGTGGTGCAGGGGTAGAAACTAGGCCGATTTTTCGCGGCGTTGAGTAGTCTTCCCCACGATGGTGGGGCCAGATTTTTTCAACACAGAGTCCTTCGTAATGATGACCCGCTCGACCTCATCGGCAGAGGGCACATCAAACATCACGGGCCCCAGGACTTCTTCCAAAATCGCTCGAAGCCCGCGCGCGCCGGTCTGGCGAACTTCCGCCAGCGCTGCGATCTCTTCCAACGCTTCCTGCTCAAAGTCCAGGCTCACGCCATCCAGAAGGAACATGGCCTGATACTGCTTGACCAAAGCGTTTTTGGGTGTGGTCAAAATATCGATTAGAGCGGTTTTGTCCAGCGGCGTCACGGTCGTGACAACAGGAAGACGACCAATGAATTCGGGAATCAGACCGAACTTATGAAGGTCCTCGGGAAGAACTTCGCTGAAGAGGTCCTCGGCAGCGTTCTTGGAATGCAGAGGAGCGCCAAATCCGATTCCATGGCGCCCAACCCGCTGGGAAATAATTTCCTCGAGCCCCGCGAAAGCACCCGCCACAATAAACAGCACGTTGGTGGTGTCAATCTGAATGAACTCTTGTTGTGGATGTTTGCGCCCACCCTGCGGAGGAACAGCCGCAATGGTTCCTTCTAAAATTTTCAGCAGTGCCTGCTGGACGCCTTCTCCTGACACGTCTCGGGTAATCGAAGGGTTCTCTGCCTTACGGGCAATCTTGTCGATTTCATCGACATAGATGATGCCTGTTTCTGCACGCTTCACATCATAATCAGCTGCCTGTAAAAGCTTGAGAAGAATGTTTTCAACGTCTTCCCCGACATAACCAGCCTCGGTAAGGGCGGTGGCATCCGCTACGGCAAACGGCACATTAAGGCGTTTAGCAAGGGTTTGGGCGAGATAGGTCTTTCCGCACCCGGTGGGGCCGATCAGCAAAATATTGCTCTTCTGAATCTCAACGCCGTCTTCCGCGTCGACGGGGTGAGGTGTTGCTGCTGCCCGCACCCGTTTGTAGTGGTTGTAGACCGCTACGGACAGTGACTTCTTTGCGGCCTCTTGGCCGATGACGTATTCCTCCAGGAATTCATAGATTTCCTTGGGCTTGGGGAGGTCGAAGTCACCGATGGCTTGAGCGGTCCCCTCGGACTGACGCTCATCAATAATCTCGTTGCACAGTTCGACGCATTCGTCGCAGATGTAGACGCCCGGGCCCGCAATGAGCTGCTGGACTTGCTTTTGGCTTTTGCCGCAAAAGGAACACTTCAGAAGCTCGCCTGTTTCACCGGTGCGTGCCATGGGAGTCCTTCCTGTGTGGCGACAACCCCTTGGAGCTTACCTTTGACCACCTTCAGCTCAGGGATTTTCCACAGCTCCCCCTTGGCGTGGCGGGAATACACTGGGGAATCGTGAGGACTCTCCCGCCGGCGCAAACTCGCAGATATTCTCTATCTGCCATTCTCGCCCTCTTGCTTGTTGGGGTCGCCACACCTGCGCTCGCCCACAACGTGGTGGAAAACAGAACGCCTGCGCCCTATTCGGTCGTGACGGAAAGCCCCATGCAAGTCTCCATCGCCACCGATAATGATTTCCTCGACCTGGGGGGCAAAAGCCGCGGGTTTGCGATTGCTGTGCGGGATAGCTCAGGCCTGTATTTCGGCGACGGATGCGTCGATCTGACGGAGCGGCGCATTCATTCCCGGATTGATTTGGGAGAACCAGGCGTCTATACGATCCTCTACCAGTTCGTCTCAGCAGATGGGCACAGTCTCTCCGAGAGCTATGAGGTCACCTTCGCCCCAGAAAATGATCACGCTGCGGCGCAGGGATCTTCGACTGCTCCGGTATGCGGAGGGGAAATTGCTGCCCCCACTCAAGACATCGAGGTTGGCGTTGTCGCCCCGGATGACGCGGTGACCGAGGAGTCAATGGCCGCCAACGGCTGGATCATAGGCTTAGGAATCGGCGTGACCACCCTGGCCCTCACCCTTCTCGCGTACTCGAGGCGGGGGCGCCCCCATCCCACTAACCCGCGGTAACGGCGGCTGGTCCGGCAGCGGGGGTTGCCACACCCGCAGATTTCCGGGTGTTCAACACCTGGTCGATTAGACCGTATTCCAGTGCCTCATCCGCGGTCAAAATCTTGTCGCGGTCAATGTCCCGGTGGACTTCCTCAGTGCTCTTGTTCGAGTGCTTGGACAGCGTGTCCTCAAGCCACTCGCGCAAGCGGGCGATTTCTTTTGCTTGAATCTCAATATCTGAGGCCTGACCGCGGCCTGCTTCCCCCATCATCGGCTGGTGGATCAGCACGCGAGAGTTAGGCAACGCCAAACGCTTCCCGGGCTCGCCGCCCGCCAAAATCACAGCAGCTGCGGATGCGGCTTGACCGAGGACAACCGTCTGAATCTGCGGACGGACGTACTGCATGGTGTCGTAGATCGCCGTCATCGCGGTGAACGAACCACCTGGTGAATTGATATACATGACAATGTCGCGGTCGGGATCCTGGCTTTCTAGAACCAATAGTTGTGCCATTACGTCATCAGCTGAAGCGTCATCGACCTGAACACCGAGGAAGACGATGCGGTCTTCAAAGAGCTTCGCGTAGGGGTCCTGGCGCTTGAAACCGTAGCTGGTGCGCTCTTCGAAGGTGGGCAGAATGTAGCGAGCTTCCGGCATCGGGAACTCGGAACGAGCCGTAGGAATATTGTTCATCATCTCTATCCTGCCTACTTCTTCTTGCCCTGCTCGGTTCCGCCGCCGCCAACAACGTCGCTGGCGGAAGCGCGGATGTGATCAACAAATCCATATTCCAGTGCTTCATCTGCACTAAACCAACGATCACGGTCGCCGTCTTCGGTAATTTGTTCCAAAGTCTTGCCGGTCGCCTCGGCCGTGATTTGAGCGAGCCGCTTCTTCATGTCGTTGATGAGGTGCGCCTGAGTTTGAATATCGCTCGCCGTGCCACCGAAGCCGCCGTGCGGTTGGTGGAGAAGAACACGCGCGTTAGGGGTGATGTAGCGCTTTCCCTTGGTTCCAGCGGTAAGGAGCAACTGACCCATCGAAGCCGCCATTCCGATACCCACCGTCACGATGTCATTGGGAACAAACTGCATGGTGTCATAGATCGCCATACCCGCGGTGATGGAGCCACCGGGAGAGTTGATGTAGAGATAGATGTCCTTCTCGGGGTCCTCTGCGGCAAGCAGCAGAAGCTTCGCTGCGATTTCGTTTGCGTTGTCATCGCGAACCTCAGAACCCAGCCAAATGATGCGATCTTTCAGCAACCGGTCAAAGACATTTGGTTGCATCATGCTTTCAGACATCGTCACTTTGTTGCTCTCCTCCATGGCCAACTTGCGCGGTCCCTCGAGAGTACCGGGGCGGGTGATTCACACACGCACGTGTTCGCCCTCGGCAGAGTGGGCTTAGTGGTCGTGGTCGTCTTCCCCAGAGCTGTCTGCAACAGCCTGCGCGATTGCTGCCTCGACAGAATCTTCGCCGGTGTTGGTGACGCTGCTGAGGTCAACCTTCTTGCCCTTAGTGTCCTTCACGCTCACCTGGGCCAAAGCGACGGAGAGCGACTTCGAACGGGCCACTTCTCCGACCATCGAGGGAATCTGATTATTCTCTTGCAAGCTCTGGATGAACTCCGAGGGTTCCATGCCGTACTGGCTCGCGGACTGCATCAGATACTGGGTGAGCTCCTCCTGACCAACCTCGACCTCGAGCGATTCCACTAAAGCATCCAGCATGAGCTGGCTTCGGAGGGACTTCTCCGTTGACTCGATTACTTCCTTGCGGTGGACATCATCGTCCAAGCGGTTTTCGCCCTCGAGGTGTCTGTTGACCTCCGCATCCACCACCCCTTGGGGAAGTGGCAGGTCAATGTCGCCAAGCATCTTTTCCACGAGTGCGTCGCGGGCTTGCTGCGCCTGCTTGAACACTCCCCGGCGCTCTACTTGGGCTGCTACGTCGTCACGAAGTTCTTTGATGGTGTCGAATTGGCTCGCAATTTGCGCAAAGTCGTCATCAGCCTCGGGTAATTCCCGTTCCTTGACGCTCAATACCGTGAGAGCAATCTGAGCCATCGAACCTTCGTGATCGCCCCCCAAAAGCTTCGATTCAAACGTGGTTGATTCACCAGCGGTGAGAGTGTCGAGGGCATCATCGATTCCGTCGATGAGCTGTTCGGAGCCCACCTCATAGCTAATCGAGCTCGCGCTATCAATCGTGTTTTCACCGATGGTGGCTTCCAGGTCAATCTGGACGAAATCACCCGTCTTGATGGGACGATCGATCGTCACGAGGTTACCAAAGCGAGCCCGCAGATCATCCAAATCTGACTCAACGTCTTCTTTCGACACGACAACCGGCTCGACCTCGAGGGTGTACTTGGCAAAGGCAGGCAAGGTGAAATCTGGACGCACGTCGACCTCAACGGACACCACCAAGTCACCGGAGAAATCTTTGTCTGACGGCCACGTGGTGACGTCAGCCTGGGGCTGACCGAGAGTGCGAATCTTTTCTTCCTGGACGGCGGCCTGGAAATAGCGATCGAGGCCCTCGCTCACGGCGTGGTTGAGAACTTCACCGCGACCGACGCGCTGGTCGATGATCGGGGGTGGAACCTTGCCTTTACGGAAACCCGGGATGTTCATTTCCTCGGCGATGTGCTGATAAGCATGGTCGAGGCTTGGCTTCAGCTCTTCCGGTGTCACCGTGATGGTGAGGCGGACCCGGGTGGGGCTGAGGGATTCTTTGGTGGTCGTTGGCAAAACTTTTTCTCCCGTTGTTGTGATGGTGTTCTCCGTCGGGGCGACAGGATTCGAACCTGCGACTTCCCGCTCCCAAAGCGGGCGCTCTACCAAGCTGAGCTACGCCCCGATGGCCCGGCACATTCCACTTTTGTGAGGCACAGCCTGGAGAGCCGCGCCCGGTGAAACAACCTCGTAGAGTCTAGCCGGTTCCCCGTCTTTCGAAAACCGGTAGTCAGCCGATGCGCTAACATCGAGGCTGAAGAAGTTCCCTGCGGGGATGTAGCTCAATGGTAGAGCCTCAGTTTTCCAAACTGATGGCGCGGGTTCGATTCCCGTCATCCCCTCTTTTGCGAGTTGTCGTGGGTGACGACTCCCCTGCTCACCGTTAGCGCAATACCCATCCCCCGGAGCGCATTACTGGCCTTTGGCATATCTGATCCGAGGGCTTCCAGAAGCCACCGTGGGTCGGCTTCGAGGGCAACAATATTGGCCGGTTGTCCCACCTCCAGGGTGGTTCGTGCAGAAGAATCCAGCGCTTCATCAAAACTCAATCCTCCCGCTAGGTGCCAGGGCGCCCGGCCATCTCTGGTTCTCGTCACCGCAGCGGCAATTTCAATCCACGGATCTAGCGGGGACACCGGAGCGTCCGAGCCCAATGCCAAGGTGGCACCACTATCCACAAGGGTGCGAAGCGCAAAGGCACGATCTGCTCGATCAGCCCAGTACACGTCTGTCACATCGCGATCATCGATCGCGTGTTCGGGTTGAACACTGGCGATGATGCCAAGCGATGCAAACCGCGGGAAATCTGCCTCGCGCACCAGCTGCGCGTGCTCAATGCGCCCGGTGAGGTGGTGACGTTCAATGATGTCCAAAATAATCCGGTTGGCTTCATCGCCAATGGCATGAACGGCCAGCCAAAATCCTGCGGCGTGCGCCTTCGTGAGAAGTGCCTCAATTTCCTCGGGCGGAAAGTTCATGGCGCCATACTCTTCGCCCTCCACGGCCAGGTAGGGCTCCACGCAGTGCGCGGTGCGCGTGTTGAGAGACCCATCTGTGATGATCTTGAATGGCCCCACCGTAATTGCTTCACCCAGCTTCACCCCACTGATCATTCCCTCCTCAAGCGCCCGCTCAAGATCATCGGGATAGACCGCCGCCTCCACTTGGAGCGGATAGGGGCCCTCGTTGGATGCTTGCCGCCGGACCCAATCCGGCAGGGAATACCCCATTTCAAAGTCAACAATCCCCACGACTCCGCGGGATGCGGCCTCGTGGGCGGCCTCCAGCACCCAGCCATCCAGAGTTGTCTCAGAGTTCGCGGACAGACGCTGCGTGAGCTGGAACCAGGGGCGCTCTCGAATAACGCCCTGTTCGTCGTGGTCGGTCACCTGAAGAAGGGACAGAGCGGCGCTGTTCAGCCAGCCCGAATGCACATCAACCGAAGCCAAAGCCACCGGGTTGTCCCCAGTGGCTTCATCCAGGAGCACCAGAGACTTGGAGTCCTTCCACAAGCCATCTCGATACTCCCCACCAATAACCACTGGATCAGGTTCTGGGGAGGCGAGGTTATCGGCCACGGCTTGGGCCATCATGGCAACAGCCTGCGCTGCTGAAGTGGCAGAGGCAAGGGAGACCCTTTTGCGGTGTTGTGACCAAAAGCTAAAGTGCACGTGTTCATCCCACAAACCGGGAATCACGATTCGGCCATCGAGGTCGATGACACGGTGGTCCGCCGGTGTGGCGGTGCCGGCAGGAAATATCCCTGTGATAACACCATCCTCGACAACGATGTCCACAGCGCCCTCTTCGCGATGAGAATCACGGATGACGTGGGAGAGAATCATGGCGCTACTTTCACGAAGTCTGACAGGAGGGGCAGTAATAGAGCTTTCGAGCGGCCATCATTTCCAGCACGACCGCAGTGCCGCAGGCCCGGCAGGGACGACCCTCTCGTTTATACACAAAATAGCGGTTGGCCGAAGAGCGAAGCGCCGAGGCCTGTTGAGCGGCAGTGAGATCATCCCTGGTCATCATCACCCCGGTTCTTACTCCCCTCTTCAACAGCTGTGTCCAGTCTTTCCAGAGCGCTCGGGCGGTGTCTGTAGCCAGCGCTGCGGCAGGGCGGTGGGGGTCTAATCCGTGGCGAAACAGGATCTCTGCGCGATACACATTGCCAATGCCACTGACCACACTCTGATCCATCAACACCACGCCAATGGCGCGTTTGGTTGCGCCCACTCGGCGGACGAATTCCCGCTCACCTCGAATTCCCGTGTTCACTAACGGGTCGGGTCCTAAACGCTCCTTCGCCTGCTGAGCCTGTTCCGGGGTGAGCACCTCACACGCCGTGGGGCCCCGCAAGTCTGCGACCGCGTCGGGTGTTTCCAAACGCAAGCGCACCTGTCCCCTGGGTGCCGGAGGAAAAGGTTCATCGGGATCGCTCAGCGAGTCAGATTCACCGATTCGCTGCCTGGTCGAGCGAGGCGCGCCTAACGAGGCGGCTGCTGCGGACCCTGCCCGAGCGCTGTTCCCGGCCAGCGTCGTAACATCCCATGCGCCATAGATTCCCAGGTGCACCCGCAGGACTGCATCGTTATCGAAGCCAAGAAAGAGCTGTTTCCCGACCGCCTGCGACGTGGCAAGAGTCGCACCTGAGAGAAGAGTTGCGCCTGCGCTGAAGCGACCCTGGGGTGACTCGGCTTTGAGGACTCGCCCCAGGAAGAGTTCGGAAAATAGGTTGGCAACCCGGTGAACGGTGTGACCCTCGGGCATGCGGAGTTAGTGTCCCAAGGAGAAACCGGCAATGGCTCTGGTTGATTCGTATTCTTTCATCTGCGCGATGCGTCGCACGTGTCTTTCGTCGCCACTGAAGGGCGTGCGAATGAAGGTGTCGATGAACAGCAAGGCTTCATCAATGCTGTGCTGTCGCGCCCCTATTGCGCAGACGTTGGCGTCGTTGTGTTCGCGCGCGAGCACAGCGGTATTTACACTCCACACCAAAGCAGCCCGTACACCTTCGACCTTGTTGGCGGCCATTTGTTCACCGTTGCCCGAACCGCCGAAAACAACTCCCAACGCGGGGGTTCCTGCCGCGAGGTCCCGAGTAACATTCAAGGCTGCACTGATGCAAAAACTGGGGTAATCATCGAGTGCATCAAAGCTCTCTGGCCCATGGTCGATGACCTCGTGACCAGACAGCTCAAGGTGCTCGGCGAGATCTCGGCTAAATTCCAAGCCTGCATGGTCTGTAGCAATGTGGATGCGCATAGTCCCAGTGTATAAATTCTTTGTCCCCCAGGGCGGTGTAACGATTTTGTTTTAAACCCCACCGAGCGGTGTTTTGCCCTATCATTGGGACAGTATTGTGGCAAGGAGCCTGCTAATGTCTGTACCCGAATTTCGTCGCGTAATCCGCGGCTACGACACCGATGATGTCGCTCGGTATGTCAGCGAATTGAGCGACCGCCTTGAGCGCCTCGAGAACGAGCGCGCAGAGAACGCCCGGACAATCCAGCGTCTCAACCGCGATGTCACCGATGCCAACGAAAAGGCAGGCCGCGCGAAACCAAGCTTTGCCGAACTGGGCTCAGCCTTCGAAGAGACCCTTCGTCTGGCAGAAGACCAGTCGGGAAAGATTACCCAAGAAGCCGCAGCAGAAGCAGCTGAAGCATTGGGCAATGCCCGAAGCGAAGCGACGCGGGTGCGGGAATCTGCGGCGAAAGACTCGCGGAAAATCCTCTCCGACGCCCAACGAACCTCGGAAGATTTGCGGCTGGAAACTGAGCGAGAGGCAGCGCAACTTCGCCAGCAGGCCGCCGACGAAATTGCAAAGGCCACGAATACGCGCACCAGGGCTGAGCGTGCGTCTGCGACCATGCTTAGCCAGGCTGAGAAACAGGTTTCGGAAATCAAAGCCGAAGCTTCCCGCCAGGTAGAGCAGGTGAAGCGTGAAGCGTCAGAATTACTCCACGCTGCTCAAGAGCGTGCTGTGGCAACGGATTCCAGTATTCGTCAGCAAATCGATGAGGCCGAACGTGCCCGCGCGGCCATTCACGAAGAAGCTGATAACTACGCGCAGAAGGCCTACCAGCAGGCTGACGAGCACGTCCAGAAAGCTGCCCAGCGCGCTCAGGACCTCGGTCAGGAAGCCGACACCGTTCTCGAATCGGCTCAACGGCGCTCAGACGAGCTCACCTTGGAAGCCAGAACCTATGCCGAGCGTCTTATCTCGGAAACGGTCCAGCGCTCGCGCTCGATTTCTCGCGACACTGAAGACTTGGTGGGAAACATGCTCTCTGACACCGAGAGCCAGTTGAGCGACCTTCGCCGCCAACAGGGTTATCTCAACGAATACCTGCAGCGCATGCGCCAGGCAGTTACCGAAGTTGACCTGGAGATCACTGCGTTCCCGCCACCAAAGATTGGTGGGGGAACGAAGCCTATTGCTGGTAGCGGAGCCACCGTCGAAGAAGATGTGGAAGAGGCAATGCCCGTGACGGTTGATTCCGAATCCAGCAAGGCCTAGTTTTCACCGCTAGTCCGAGGTTTTACACTGTAGGTCAGCGCTCATAGGGGCGTGCTCACACCCAGCACTATCAAGGAGTTCCGCCATGCCTGGAGAAAACCTCACGCGCCGCGAGGCCCTCACCCGTTCAGGACACATCACCGTCAAGTCCTATGCCATTGACATCGATGTCCGTGACGCTTTGACGTCGCCCACTTTTCGGACGATCACGAAAATTACCTTTGTCTCCGAGGGGGAGAAAGAAACCTTTGTTGACGCAATTGCTTCCGCAGTTCATTCGATCACCCTCAATGGAGAATCTCTGAACCCCGCCGAAGTATTTGCTGATTCTCGTATTTCCCTGACGAACCTTCTCGCGAATAACACCCTGATAGTTGAGGCTGATTTCGCCTACATGAACACGGGCGAGGGGCTCCACCGTTTTGTGGACCCGGTGGACAACGAGGTATATCTCTACTCCCAATTCGAAGTCCCCGACTCTCGTCGGGTGTTTGCCGTTTTTGAACAACCCGACCTTAAGGCGACCTTCCAATTCACTGTCCACGCCCCTGGCCATTGGCGCGTGATCTCTAATCAATCTGCTGAAAGCTCCGAAGCCTGCGAGGGTGGCGCCACCTGGTTCTTCTCTCCCACTCCCCGCATCTCCTCCTACATCACTGCTGTCATCGCCGGCCCCTACGAGCAGGTCTCTGACGAACTCGTTTCCTCAAGCGGCAAAACCATTCCGCTAGGCGTGTTCGCGCGAGCCTCGCTGTTTCCCTACTTGGACGCCGACTACATTTTTGCGACCACAAAAAAGGGCTTTACCTTTTACGAAGAGAAGTTTGGTCACCCTTACCCCTTCGACAAATACGACCAAATCTTCACGCCAGAATTCAACGCCGGAGCCATGGAGAACGCGGGGGCTGTGACCTTCACCGAGGCCTATATCTTCCGCTCTCAAGTCTCTGATGCCATGCGAGAGCGTCGAGTGGTGACGATCCTTCACGAACTCGCTCACATGTGGTTTGGCGACTTGGTAACGATGCGGTGGTGGAATGACCTGTGGTTAAACGAATCCTTTGCCGAGTGGGCTTCCACCCTCGCCACCGCAGAGGCTACGGAGTGGACAGGAGCCTGGACAACTTTCCAGGCGATGGAAAAATCTTGGGCCTATCGCCAGGACCAGCTTCCTTCTACACACCCCATCGTTGCCTCCATCAACGACATCGAAGATGTCCAGGTGAACTTTGATGGCATCACCTACGCCAAGGGCGCCTCTGTCCTGAAACAGCTGGTTGCCTGGGTAGGCGAGGACGCCTTCTTTGCCGGGGTGCAAAATTACTTTTCCCGCCACCAATGGGGAAATGCCGTCCTGAAAGACTTCCTGGCGGAGCTAGAGAAATCCAGTGGTCGTGAGCTCGCTGGGTGGAGTTCTGTGTGGCTCGAAACCGCTGGGGTTAACACGCTCTCGCTCGATATCGAGACCGACCACGAGGGAATCATTACCCGGGCTGCAATGACGCAATCTGCACCGGTCGATTGGCCCACCCTGCGACCACACCGCATTGGCGTGGGAATTTATTCCACCGACCACTCTGGCGCCCTCGTGGCTACCGAGGCGATAGAGATGGACATCGATGGTGCCTCTACCGAGATTCCTCCGCTCGTGGGGCTGCACCGCGGAGACCTCGTGCTTCCTAACAACGGGGACTTGGCCTACGCAAAAATCCGACTGGACGCAGATTCCTTGGCGTTCGCCACCGAGAACTTGAAACACATCGCTGACCCGCTGGCGAGGTCACTGGTGTGGGGGAGCGTCTGGGACTCGACCCGGGATGCCGAGATTCCCCCTCGGACATTTATCAACCTGGTGCTGGCAAATATCGCTCACGAAACCGAAAGCACCACCGTTCGCACCAGTCTCGGCCAACTTTCTCTCACGGTGCGCAACTACCTCGCCCCGGCCCATCGCGCGACGATGCTCGTCGAGGTTGCCGATGCGTTGTGGGGACTCACATCTTCTGCGTCGCCCGGTTCAGATACTCAGTTCCAGCTGCTGAAATCCTTTTCCTCGCTCTCCTCAACTCCGAACCATGCGAGCACGCTTCGGGGCCTCTTGGAGGGGGCAATTATTCTCGAGGGGCTGGCTATCGATCAGGACCTTCGTTGGGAACTCCTCGCGGGGCTCAGTATCTCCGGCGCAAGCAGTGCCGAAGAGATTGACGCCGAACGTGCAGCAGATAACACTGCCAACGGCGCTCAGGCGGCAGCGCGAGCACGCGCCCTTCTCCCCTCCTTGGCATCGAAGCAGGCGGTTTTTGACCAGTTGGTGGCCTCTGACTCGACACCAAACGCCATCGTTTCTGCGATGTCAATGAGCTTTGCAGCTACTCATGACCCAACGACTTTGGAGCCGTTTATTGGGCAGTATTTTGAAGCCCTCGAGGAGCTCTGGGCATCACGGACCTACAAGATTGCCGAGTACCTTGCCGAGGGCCTGTACCCCAGCTCCATTATTGGCGAGCCGCTGGTTACCGCATCGAAGGCATGGCTTGCCGGGGCGCCGGCGATTCCAGCGCTGAGGAGAATCGTGGAGGAGAACCTTGCGGGCGTAGAGCGCGCACTTCGAGTCCAAGCCCTTGACCGCTAGCGGCATGCGCAGGCGTAGCATGGTGCCATGGATTCATGGTGGGAGGGGCTAGCAGGAACCTTCGAGCAATACACCCTGTTGTTTCGGATTCTCGGCGTCCTCCTTGCTGGTCTTATCGCCAATATTCTGACCCGCTTTCTCATTAAGCGCATCGTCGCTGAAGTTGTCCGCGGGGTGAAGAAGACACATAAAGTCGATGACACGACCGAACTCAGTTCAAGCCCGGTGGCAGCGATGCGATCGGTTCAGAGAGCCCGAACACTCGGCTCGGTTCTCAACAACACCGCTACCTGGATCATCGCCTCCATCGTCCTCATTTTGGTATTGTCCGAGCTGGGCTTCTCCGTCACAGCCCTCGTTGCCAGCGCTGGCATCATCGGCGCGGCCCTTGGCTTCGGCGCACAATCTGTTGTCAAAGATGTCCTGAACGGTTTATTCATGGTGTTCGAAGACCAGTTGGGAGTGGGTGACGTTGTCGACCTTGGCATGGCCGAGGGCGTTGTTGAACGGGTCGGAATCCGCATCACCGAAATACGCGATGTGTCCGGAACTTTGTGGTTTGTTCGTAATGGCGAAATCTTGCGGGTGGGAAACCACACCCAGGATTGGTCCCGGGTGATCTTGGACCTGCCGGTTCCCTACGAATCCAATATTGACGAAATGCAAAATGTCCTCCTCGAGTCGGCCAATTCTTTTGCCGCTTCCCCCGAATGGCGACGAAAAGTGGTGGAAGACCCCGAAGTCTGGGGAATCCAGTCTCTTTCAGCGGAGGCCATCACTCTGCGCCTTGTGGTCAAAGTGCGCGCGGGAGAGCAGTGGGCCGCGGAACGAGCGTTGTATCGGGCTCTCAAAGACTCCCTCGATCAGCGACAGGTCGACATTCCCCCGCTCAATCGCATGGTGGTCGATAACCGTGATAACCCGCGGAACGCGAAACTCCGACCACCTGCCGATGACTAATCCTGGTTCCACGCTGTTCGAAAGAATTGGCGGCGAGGCGACCTTTACCCGCCTGGTGGAGGCGTTTTACGAAGGCATCAAATCTGATGAAGTGCTCCTGCCGATGTACCCCCAGGACGACCTCGAGGGAGCCATCTGGCGCCTCTCTTTCTTTCTTCAGCAGTACTTCGGCGGCCCCACCACCTACAGCGAAGAGCGTGGGCATCCCCGGCTCCGCATGCGTCACGCTGCCTTCACCGTAAACCCCGAGGCGAAAGAGCACTGGCTCACACACATGCGCTCAGCGCTGGACTCTCTGGAGCTTGCCCCGATGGATGATGAAGAGCTGTGGGATTACCTTCAGCGCGCAGCGCTGTCGATGGTGAATACCTTCGAGCCTTAGTCTTCTCCGGTATCTGGCCCGAAGTCATGCCCCGTGGGGAATTTGACGAGCACATAACCGCCCTTGGAGCTCACACGCACCCATGGACCGGTGCTGTGAACGCTGAGGCTTCTCTCGGCCAAAAACCCCAGAGCATCGGCGGCAAAGCCGGCACCGGCGGGAATCCGCTTCGCTTGGGGAATAATCTCTCCCCACACTTCAGCCCGAACCTTTTGCACGATCGCTTCGCCCGAATTATCCGGGACAGCTTCCGCAACTCGAGCGATTCCCTGTTGGGCGGCGGCTTGGAGGTCGCTCCCAGAAATGCTTTTGCGGCGGCGCCAATGCTCTCTAGGAGGAGTAATCGCAGCCCATGCCAACGACGGCACCGAGGCTGGAAGCGTCACTGTGGCAAGGCGCGCTTCCGCTGCAACACCGAGGCGGTGGATGAAAGCCTCCATCGGGACAATGGTGTCTTCCTGCACAGCCTCAGCCAAGGCGCTCACCCGGAGCCCTAAAACCGTCGGGGTACGATCGAGTAGCCCCCGGGGAACAAGTATGCCGACATACACCTGGAGGAACCCCTCCCCCGCAATGACCCGTGCAGAAGAGTTATTCACCCGACCCGCGCGTTGAAGGAATGTTCGCAGGTCGGCGAGAGCCTCCGTGGAGGAAAAAGTTAAGGTCGTTGCCATGGTGTTCTCTAAACTACAACCGATGGACACTTCTGAAGCATTAGACGAACCCCAAGACCCCGTAGAGAGCATGCTGGGTGCGCTGACCTTGACAGCGTCGCGGGCAAGGACGAAAGAAGACATTTTCACCGCTCCCAGCCAATGGCAACCCCACGGGCGAGTATTTGGCGGTCAAGTCATGGCTCAAGCCGCGCGGGCTGCCATGCATACGGTTGATGATGACCGCGCGATTCACTCCCTCCACGGATATTTTCTGCGCCCCGGTGACATCACCGAAGATATAACTTTTGCCGTCGACCGCATCCACGATGGCCGCTCGTTTTCCACGAGGCGAGCACAGGCTTACCAAAAAGGCCAGCCAATTTTCTCCATGATTGCCTCCTTTCAGGATGAAGACCCAGGAGTGGACCACCAGACCCTGATGCCCACGGGTATTCCTGACCCTGATTCTCTACCGAGTGCCCAAGAAGTGCTGCGGTCCATCGGCCACCCCATTGCTGATGTGTGGGCAAAGACTCGAGCCTTCGATCTTCGCCACGTACCGTCTTCGCTCTACATCACTTCGGAGGGAGAGCCATCTCCCACTCAAGCGGTGTGGATGAAGTGTCTTGGCCCAATCCCTGATGAACCAAACCTTCACCGCGCAGCCTTTGCTTACGCGAGTGATTTCAGCATCCTTGAACCAGTCATGCGCGCCCACGGAATGAACTGGTCGACGCCGGGGCTAAAAATTGCCAGTCTGGATCACGCCATGTGGTGGCACCGTGAGGCTCGAGCCGATGAGTGGTTCCTCTATGCCCAAGAATCTCCCTCGGCCATTGGTGGCCGAGGGCTTTCCCTTGGTCGCATCTTTTCTCAGGACGGAACGCTCGTTGCCTCCGTTGCCCAGGAGGGAATGGTCCGCGTTCCTAATCCCTCGTGAGCTTGCGATAGGTCGAGCGATGTGGCGCAGCCGCATCCGCTCCTAACCGTTCGATCTTATTTTCCTCATAGGACTCAAAGTTTCCCTCAAACCAGTACCAGTTCCCGGGGTTTTCTTCGGTTCCCTCATAGGCCAGGATGTGTGTGGCGATACGGTCCAGGAACCACCGGTCGTGGGTAATCACCACCGCGCAGCCGGGGAACTCGAGGAGTGCGTTCTCCAGGCTGGAGAGTGTCTCCACATCCAAGTCGTTGGTGGGCTCATCGAGAAGGAGGAGGTTACCCCCCTGCTTGAGTGTGAGTGCCAGGTTCAAACGGTTGCGTTCGCCACCAGAAAGAATCCCCGCCTTCTTCTGCTGATCGGGGCCTTTAAATCCAAAAGTAGATACGTAGGCGCGGGAAGGGATCTCCACCTTGCCTACCTGAATGACATCCAGGCCGTCAGAAACGACCTCCCACAGAGTCTTGGAAGGGTCGATACCGCCACGCTCTTGGTCGACATAGGAGAGCTTCACTGATTCTCCGACGATCAATTCGCCGTCGTCAAGTGATTCAAGCCCCACAATGGTCTTAAACAGGGTGGACTTTCCCACCCCGTTGGGTCCAATGATTCCGACTATCCCGTTGCGCGGAAGGGAGAAGCTGAGGTCATCGATCAGAACACGATCGCCGAAACCCTTCTTAATCTTCTTGGCTTCAAGGACTTGCTGACCAAGCCTTGGCCCGGGGGGAATTTGAATCTCTTCAAAGTCGAGCTTCTTGGTTCTATCGGCCTCTTCCGCCATCTCTTCATACCGGGCGAGGCGAGCCTTGGACTTTGCTTGGCGCCCTTTGGCATTCGAGCGGACCCACTCAAGCTCATCAGCCAAACGCTTGGCTAACTTCTGGTCCTTCTTGCCCTGAACTTGAAGACGTTCGCCCTTCTTTTCCAGATAGGTCGAATAGTTTCCTTCGTAGGGGTAGAGGCGACCGCGGTCAACTTCGGCAATCCATTCCGCGACGTGGTCGAGGAAATACCTATCGTGTGTGATGGCGATAACCGCACCGGGATACTTTGACAAATGCTGCTCCAGCCACAGAACGCTCTCGGCATCGAGGTGGTTTGTGGGCTCATCAAGCAGCAGCAAGTCAGGCTTTTCCAGCAGTAATTTACACAGCGCCACTCTGCGCTTTTCTCCCCCGGAGAGATGAGTAATGTCAGCGTCAGAGGGTGGACATCGCAGGGCATCCATGGCCTGCTCCAACTGCGAATCTAAGTCCCAGGCGTCCGCTGCATCAATCGCTTCCTGCAAGGTTCCCATCTCCGCCAAGAGCGAGTCGAAGTCAGCGTCAGGATCGGACATTGCTGCGGAAATTTCATTGAAACGCTGAACCTTGCCGTGAATCTCGCGAACTCCATCACGGACGTTCTCAAGAACATTTTTGGTCTCATCCAGCACGGGCTCCTGCATGAGGATGCCGACGGTGTAGCCAGGCGTCAGAGCTGCATCACCATTGCTGGGGGTGTCGAGCCCAGCCATAATCTTGAGAATGGTCGACTTTCCAGCCCCGTTTGGGCCGACCATACCGATTTTTGCACCGGGGAAAAAAGACATCGTGACATCGTCAAGGATGAGCTTCTCGCCCACCGCTTTGCGGGCACGGACCATTGTGTAGATGAATTCAGCCATAGCCCCCTAGTTTAGGGACTTTACCCGCAGCGCCCCGCCGACTTTGTGGACACGGCGAGGGCGAGCCGTGTCCACAAAGATCGAAGGGTCTAGAGCGTTTCGTCGTCAGGACCCGACTCTTCGTCGGCGTGCCTACGAGCGACTTTTTTGTATTGACTCGTGCCCCAGAAAAGGTCGTGACCGAGCGTGTCGGCCTCGACCTCAATGGAGGTGCCTGTTCGATCCTCGGTTGTCCAGTCTCGAACTTTCACTCGACCTGCCGTCACAATGCGGTCGCCCTTGTTCAGCGACTGAGAAGCATTCACAGCAAGGTCCCGAAAAGCAGTGACCGTATACCAATTCGTTTCGCCATCCGCCCATGAGTTGCTCTGACGGTCATACTTTCGCTGCTGGGACGCGAGCCGAAAGCTCGTGATCGCAAGCCCTTCAGAGGTGACGATGTGCCGGGGTGTGGTGGCTACCAACCCGGTCAAGGTGAGCTGATCGCTCATGATGTGTCCTTCCTGGCCGGGGAAGGTTAGGTATGGGCTGCATCCCCCGAACCGCGATGCGACTTGGAGTTACTGTGCCGTTTCACCGGGACGAAGTGTCCACGATTCACAGTCTTAGCGGACACAGCTCGGAAAACTAACGCTGTGGACACCTAGACCGGCAGGAGGTATGCGGAGAAGCTTGCCCTTACCTTTGAGACTTTCGGGACAGCAACGGCGAGGCAATAGCCCTGAAAAGGGTTCTTCCCGAAAAAGTCTTGGTGATACTCCTCGGCGTCATAAAACTCTTCAAGCGGGGTGACTTCAGTGACGACTCCGCCGTCCCAGGTGTGGTCGGCTCTCACCCTGGCGGCCTCGAACAGAGCCCTGTCTTCCTCGTCACGGTAGAACATTGCCGAGCGGTATTGGGTTCCAACATCGTTGCCTTGCCGGTTCAACTGGCGGGGATCATGCATCGTGAAAAACGCATCCAAAATAACATCGGAGGGAATCACGTTGGGATCAAAGGTGACCGCGACGGCTTCCGCGTGACCCGTCCTTCCGGTGCAGATGGCTTCGTAGGTGGGGTTGGCGCCTTCCCCTCCGGTGTAGCCCGACACAACATCACTCACCCCTCGGAGCACCCGATACGCAGCATCAAGACACCAAAAGCAACCACCAGCGAGCACGTAAGTTTTCATGCTTTTCACCCTACGGGAGCGGGCTGTGAAGGCCACAACCCCAGCCACTCAAGATTGGTCGCCCAGTCGTCATTTCACCCCCTACGCTTATCCTGTGCCAGCCTCTCTCGCCGACGGTCCCGTGCCCGAAACAGGGCAGTGATGGGCTACTTTTACGCTCTCCTCGCAGCGGTGCTTTTTGGGGCAAATGGCTCTGTGAGCAAAGTCGTCATCGAGTCCGGATTCACAGCAATACAGCTGACTCAGATGCGAGTGCTGGGCGCTGCGGTGATTTCCGGGGTCATTCTTCTCGTCCTGGACCGGAAATCATTTCGGGTACCGATGCGTCAGTGGCCTGTCATCGCGGTTCTAGGAATCGTCGGTGTCGCCATGCTCCAGGCCACCTACGCCTTTGCCATTGCCCTCCTGCCGGTAGGGATTGCTCTGCTGTTGGAATACCTCGCGGTACTTATCGTCGCCCTTGTCGCCTTTTTCTTCTTCAAGGAAAAAGTCCACCAGCGCTTGTGGATTGCCATTGCCTGCGTTTTGGTGGGCCTCGTGGTGGTTGCCGAAATTTGGGCCAGCACCCTCAATCCGGTCGGAGTGTTGTGGGGACTGGGTGCCGCAATCTGTCTTGCGACCTACTTCCTAGTCGGAGAAAAACAGTTGCAAACGATTTCCCCTCTTGCCCTGTCGTTTTGGACCATGACCGTCGCCAGCATCTTCTGGGCACCGTTTTCGGGCTGGTGGAATTTCACACCCGACACTTTCACCGCTCTCGTCCCTCTCAGCTCATCGGCCGAGAGTGCCAGCCTTCCGATATGGGTGTTCATCGTGTGGAATATGACGCTGGGTTCTTTCGCCCCTTTCCTCCTCTCGCTCAGCGCCCTCAAGCGTCTCTCTGCCACGGTGGCGGGCATCATCGCGACCAGCGAAATTGCTTTTGCCTTCATCGCCGCCTGGTTATGGCTCCATGAAGCATTGAGCTTGAGTCAAATCCTTGGCGCCTCGGTAGTGTTGATGGGAATTGTGATTGCCCAGACCGCCCGGACGAGCGACGTGGTGGTGCAGGGTGACTTGGCTCTAGAGACAGGGCCCATAATTCTTCCCGAACGCGAAGAAATCGAGGATAAGCCCACATGAAAAAAGCATTCCGTCCCATCGTCATTGCGTCACTCATCGCCGCAGTTCTCAATCAGGCGCTGTATTTTGTTGCCACCGGATTTTTTGGCGTGGAATTTGTATTGATGGCTGACTCGCCCTCCGACATTCCTGCCTGGGCCCCTGCCGTCTTCAGCGTCTTCCAGGGTGTGCTCGGCGGCGTGGTCGTGGCGTGGATTAGCTCTCGAACCAAGAGCCCTCGCAACACGTGGCTGGCTGTGAGTTTGGTCGCTCTCGCCCTGAGCTTCACACCAGGATTTATCGCTACTTCTGTGACAACCGCTCTCTGGCTCAACGCCATGCATGTGATTGCCGGAGCTCTCATTATTCCGATGGTGGCTGCGGTGCTGCCGGGCCGAGCGGCCGCTAGCGAAGCGTAGCGAGCACCTTCGCCACGGCCCGCAAAAAGCCTTCGGGGGTTTCTTCCTGGGGTAAATGTCCCGACTGCGGAATCACTTCGAGAATCGCGCCGGGGATTCGTGTCGCCAGCTCCAACGAGTCTTGCGTCGCCACCACCCGGTCATCATCCCCGGTGATGATAGCTGTGGAGACAGAAAGAGCTTCAGGCTTTTGGCTCACCTCAAAGCTGGGACTTGTTTTGGTAAATTCCCAGAATGCCTTCTCCCACCCGATGATGGTCAGAGGGAGCCGATAGGCCTCCCGCGCCTGCGGCGACAAGGCATCCACGTTGTGATAACTCCGCTCCAGCAATTCATTTCCGCTAGAAGCAATGCCCGCGACAAGAAGTGGGCCGATGCGATCAACCTGAGGGATCTCGAAAAGAACACTGAGCCAGTTTGGGCCTCCCCCGGTGGTCAGAATGGCTGGAGCGACAAGAATGAGGCTCTCGATCGTTCCTGGATTTTCCAGCGCATACTCCGCCGCGAGCGCTCCCCCTGCGGAGTGTCCCATCAAGATCACAGGTTGTCCCTCTGTGGCGAATTCATTCATCAAGTCGGTGATGAGGTTAAGTTGCGCCTTCACCGCATACGGGGATTCCCCTCCCTCCACAGTGGGGCGTTCACTAACCCCAAACGCTGGCCGGTCATAAGACAACACCGCGCCGAGGGCCGATAGTCCTGGTGCCACTTCACGCCAGGAATAGGTGCTTGCGCCAAACCCGTGGAGCAGGAGAAACAGGGGTGGATTAGCGTCCTCTCCGCGATACGGGGTCAGTTCATAGTGGAGATGCAGACCGCCGATATCGACAAAGGTGGCGTCTGGACCGGCCGCTTCCCGGAAGGTCAGGGTTCCGGTGGTCTCAACGGGCACCACCAGGGGAACCACGAGGAGGGAAATAAGTCCCGCTAGCAGCGCCGACCAGGCAACTCTTCGCACCACCGTCACCCTCGGGGAGCGTTGCGAGCGGGGCATCGCGCTTAGTTCTTGTCCGACAAATGCTGCCCGAAGAATGCTTCAATCCGATTCCACGCATCTGGTGCGGCATCCGGGTTGGTCGTGACCCCCATCACCTTGCCCAACACCCCTCTCATCCAGGCCGGTCCAGCAGGAAGTGGATTCAAAAAAGCGTGACCGGTGTGGGGGTATTCCACTACGTCGTGGGGCACCTGATTGCGGGTCAGTGCGCGGGTGAGCTTGGCCGCTGAGCCCGACAGTGTTTTATCCTCGTGGCCATAGCTGGCAACAATCGGGCACGCTCCACTCAGGACTGAATCGAGATTGCGAGGAAGCGCTCCATAGTTCACCGCAGCCGCGTCATATCCGCGCCCCGCCAGCATCAGAGCAAATCCGCCACCCATGCAAAAACCAATAACACCCAGGGAGTGGGTCACATTGGGGCGCTGTGACACCCATGCCCTAGTGCGCTCAAGGTCATCAAAAGCTTGCCCGCTCCCCGAGAGGAGTGCTCGAAAAGTAGCCATGAGGCACTTCTTTGCGCCCCCTCGCGTATAGAGGTTTGGCATCACCGTGAGGTATCCGGCCCTGGCTAAACGATCAACGTGGGCCCGCATGGATTCATCAATCCCAAAGGCCTCGTGAACAGCTATCACGACGGGAAACGGCCCAGGCCCTTCAGGAACAGCGATGACCACCTCGAGTTCAGCCGCATCGGGCAAGGGAATGCGGTCATCCACAGCCATCTTTCTAGGCCTCGATCACCACAGGAACAATCATGGGGCGACGACGGTGCTGGGTGTTCACCCAGCGGCCCACGGTGCGGCGAACCACTTGCTGGAAGGCTTGGGTGTCTCGGGTGCCATTCTTCGAGGCTTCTTCCAGCGCCTTGATAATCGCCGGGCGAACATCATCAAACACGGCATCATCGGGTGCGAAACCCCGGGCATGAATCTCTGGCCCCACGATAATCGCACCGGTTTGGGTATCGATAGCGATGAAGATGGAAATGAATCCCTCTTCCGCCAGAATCCTTCGATCTTTCAGGTCTGCTTCGGTGATTTCCCCCACGGTGGAACCGTCCACATAAACGAACCCAATATCCAGTTGCCCCGTCAGGGTCGCAACACCATCGGTCATGTCAATCACACTGCCGTTTTCTCCCACAAGCGTGCTGTCGGCGGGGACACCAGACTCCCTGGCGATTTCTGCGTTGGCCCGCAAATGACGCGCTTCTCCATGGATGGGCATCACCTGCCTGGGCTTCACAATATTGTAGCAGTAAAGAAGTTCGCCCGCCGCCGCGTGTCCGGACACGTGGACTTTTGCGTTTGCCTTGTGGACCACATTGGCCCCTAAATCAATCAGTCCGTTGATGACGCGATAGACAGCATTCTCGTTGCCAGGAATCAAACTCGAAGCCAGGATGACGGTGTCGCCTGGACCGATTTCAATCGTCGGGTGTTCACGATTAGCCATCCGAGAAAGCCCCGCCATGGGTTCTCCCTGAGACCCCGTGCTCATATAGAGCACTTTCTCATCGGGCATATCTGGAGCCTTTTTCGCATCGATCAAGACGCCCTCGGGGACTTTCAGGTATCCCAATTCGTGGGCAATCCCCATATTGCGCACCATGGAGCGTCCGACCAAAGCAACGCGACGGTTGCTTGACACAGCGGCATCGATCACTTGCTGCACTCGATGAATGTGGGAGGCGAAACTTGCCACGATCACCCGACGAGGTGCACGGTGAATGATTTGCTCCAGAACGGGACCGATATCCGCTTCCCGGGGGGTAAATCCTGGAACATCAGCGTTTGTTGAGTCCACCATGAAAAGGTCAACGCCCTCTTCGCCTAGCCTCGCAAAGGCGCGAAGGTCGGTCAGCCTGCCGTCCAGGGGAAGCTGGTCCATTTTGAAATCCCCGGTGTGAAGGATGCTGCCCGCACTCGTGCGGACCATGACCGCAAGCGCATCAGGAATCGAGTGGTTGACGGCCACAAATTCCACGTCAAACGGTCCCAGCTTCTCGCGTCCTCCCTCACTGACCTCCAAGGTCAGGGGGGCAATCCGGTGCTCTTTCAGCTTCGCTTCAATCAAAGCCAGCGTGAGGGTGGACCCCAGCAGGGGGATATCTCCCCGAAGCTTCAGCAAATAAGGAACAGCACCAATATGGTCTTCGTGACCGTGAGTCAGAACAACGGCCACGATGTCCTCCAGGCGATGCCTGATCGACTCGAAATCAGGCAAAATCAGGTCAACACCCGGCTGTGTCTCTTCGGGGAAGAGCACCCCGCAGTCGATGATCAGGAGCTTGCCGTCAATTTCAAAGACGGTCATGTTCCGACCGATTTCGCCTATCCCTCCGAGAGGAACAATGCGCAGCGTGCCAGGATTCAGCGGTGGAGGGTCAAGAAGTGGTTGGGGCATACAGCCTTATCGGGTTGTTCCGGCGACCTTGGGCAACGCGCCACCAGCGGCAGCATTGCGGTCGGGACGGAAGTTGGAGAAGTCGACACCGGGCACGGTTTCCACCAAGTCGATGTCTGCTTCTATTTCGGCAGCTTCAGCTTCTTCCGGGCCTACCAGGGGCAAGCGCACCCTGGGCGAAGATATCCGACCAAGACCATGAAGAATGTATTTCACCGCCACCGTTCCCGGCACGTGAGTCATGGTGGCCCGAACCAGAGGCTCCAGTGACTTGTGCTGCTCGGTGGCTTCTGCAAGTTTTCCCGCATTGACCGCATCCACCATGATCCGGTACGGCTCAGGCGCAATGTTGGCGGTAACACCAATGAGTCCCGTTCCCCCAATGGCCAGGGTCGGAAGGGCGTTGGCGTCATCGCCTGCGAAATACAGCAGGTCTGTCTGGTTCATGACCCTCGACACTTCAGCAAGATCGCCTTTCGCATCTTTGACAGCCACAATGTTCGGGTGCTTCGCAGCCCGCAAAATCGTCTCGTAGGTGATCTGAATCCCCGAGCGGCCAGGGATGTCATACATCAGCATCGGCAACTCGGTAGCATCAGCAATCAAGCGAAAATGGGTTAGCACGCCCGCTTGGGTGGGTTTGTTGTAATACGGAGTGACCACCATCACGCCATCGGCGCCCGCTTTTTCGCTGGCTTTGTACAACTCAATGGCGTGGGCAGTTTCGTTAGACCCACCGCCGGTGATAATTTTTGCGCGCCCTGCGGCAACAGATTTTCCCGTGGTGACAAGCCTGATTTTTTCGGCATCGGTCAGGGTGCTGGTCTCTCCGGTGGTCCCCGTGACGACAAGTCCATCTGCACCGCGGGAAATCAATGAATCCATGAGGGATTCAACTCCTGGCCAATCCACCTCGCCCTCGAGTGTCATGGGGGTGACCATCGCCACGAGGACTTGGCCAAAAGGATTATGTTCTACCACTGTTCAAGGCTAGCGTTACTGGCTCTGTGGTGCACCCTTTAGGGCGCAACCCGACCGTTGGCGCTGAACGTGTCCGAGGTCAACGGCATCAACGGTGCCCACAGTTCCTCCATTTTGTCCGCAACCATCTCAATTTCACGCTGGGGGAACGAGGGAAAGTGGGTTCCCTCTCGCTTAGTGCGTAAGCTCAAGAAGTTCATCAGACTGCGTGAATTCATCGTGACGTACATGCTGGAGTACAGCGTGACGGGCAGCACCGCACGGGCTACCTCTCGCGCCACCCCTGCCTGAAGCATCCGCTGATAGCTCTCATACGCACTCCGACAAACCTCTTTGATTTCCGATTGAACGAGTGCCGTCTGCTCAGGCGTTCCGTCTTCAAAGTCGTAGGCGCCAGGTTTGCCGACCTGAATCAACTTGCGCTCGGGGCCGGGAACATAGAAGACGGGGCGCAGTTCACGGTAACGTCCGCTTTCTTCGTTATAGGAGGCGATCCGGTGGCGCATGAATTCGCGGAACACGAAAATGGGCGCCTGGACGTAGTAGGTCAGGGAATTGTGCTCAAACGGCGACCCGTGCCGATCGCGCATCAGATAGTTAATCAGTCCGCGATCGCGCTCGCCAGCTGCTTGCCCGGATGACGCAGCAGTGAGGGTTTGCTCGCCCTGCGTGCTGACTCGAGCGGCAAAGAGCACGTCAGCATCGCTCGCGCTGTGACGAACCAATTCGACGGTGACGTCGGAACGAAACTCAATCTCTTCGGTACCCACCCTGTAATCCCCTCGCTCAGCAAAGAAAGCTTATCGCTGGCCCCACGTAACGCTTCGTCATTTCCTGGCGTGGTCCAGGGCAAAGGCCCTAGTGTGAAAACGCCATGGACCTTTCTGCCATTTTTTTGACCCTGCTCACTTTGGTGTTTCTGGCGACTCTCGCGGGGCTGTGGTGGAAAGGCAATCAGGGGCGTGTGACCCGCCATCCGAGCACGGCCCTCCCCGCTGATGTTCCTCTCGAGTTGATCGACACCACGGCAACCCTCACCCTGCTTCAATTTTCTGGTCCCTATTGCTCCTACTGCGCAGCAATGAGGAAAATTCTTGGCCAAATCTCGCAGGCCACACCCGGAGTTTCGCGCCGCGAAATCGATATCACCGACTACCCGGAACTCACCAAGAAACTCCGGATTAGCCAAACCCCTACTACCTTGCTGGTGACGCCCACAGGTCACCTGCATTCCCGAATCCGCGGGGCATCAACCCTGGCTGCGGTGACAGAAGAAGTCACACACGCCCTGGAATACCGAAAGGCTCACTCTGATGGCTACCTCATCTAACTCTGGCGGCATCGACCCGCGAGGTCCGCGCTTCGGCGCTGGGATTACCGCGACCCTGATGCTGGTCACCATCGGCTTAGGGCTTCAAACACCCCTGGCTCAAGGCGGCATCGTCGATCGCGCCGGGGAACCCGCGTTCATCCTTCTAGCACTCCTGACCGCCCTGTTCGCCTGGGGAGCGTTTGCAGGAATAAAAGCTCACCCCTACGGAATTCTTTTCGCCACCTGGGTTAAGCCCAGGCTTGCTGCGCCGAGCTTTCTCGAACCACCCGAGCCCCCCACCTTCGCTCAGCTCGTAGGGTTTCTGGTCAGCCTGGCGGGGGTCATCCTTCACCTCGCGGGAGTTCCCTATGGGTTGGTGGTGTCTGCTTCCGCTGCTTTCCTCGCGGCTTTCCTCAATTCGGTCTTTGGGCTATGTCTGGGATGTGAGCTTTATGCGCTGCTGGTGCGTGCCCGGTGGGTCAAGGGCGCTTCGGCGTGAATGTGAATGGCGTGTGAAACTCTCGCATTGACAGCCAGAACGTGGTTCCATTAGAGCATTGGACAAAGGAGCACCTCATGGCGGTAACCAGCGAATCACGAACCACCTGGCACGGGTCACTTGTGGAGGGCAGCGGTAGTACCGCTTTGATCTCCTCAGGCGCGACTTCCTTCGACGTCACCTGGGCAGCCAGGAGCGAAGGCCAGTCGGGAAAAACTAACCCCGAAGAACTCTTGGGTGCTGCGCACTCCGCGTGCTACTCGATGGCCCTTTCTCACGCTCTCTCGGGAGCAGGAACTCCTCCGGAATCCCTAGAGGTCACGGCTGCCGTGACTTTTGTTCCCGGCGAAGGGGTGACGGGATCCCATTTGCTGGTGATCGCGAGTGTTCCGGGGCTTGATGAAGCAGCCTTTGCTGTGTTTGCGGAAGAAGCAAAAACCGGTTGCCCCATCTCACAAGCGCTTTCGGGAATCCCCATAACCCTCGAAGCCACACTGCGGTAATCCCTTGCCCCACGAGTCCCTCACCATCCTGCTTGCAGGCGCAAGCGGAATGATCGGAGAGCCCCTCAAGGCTCTGCTGGCGCAGGAAGGTCACCACCTTCACACTCTGGTCAGACGTGAACCGCGCTCCCCGACAGAACATCAGTGGGACCCACACAGGGGGATTATTGAATCTGGAATTATCAACACAGCCGATGTTGTGGTCAATCTTGCTGGCGCATCGATTGGAAAACTCCCCTGGACCAAGAAACACAAAGCCCTGATTGCGTCCTCACGACGAGAAACCACGCGCACCTTGGCAGGAGCGATCGCTGGCTCGCCGACACCGCCGCGAGCTTTCGTTCAGGGCAGTGCTGTGGGGTTTTACGGCGAGAGAGGCACAGAAGAACTGGACGAGAAGAGCACCGCTGGAACAGGTTTTCTCGCGGATGTCGTCATCGCTTGGGAGGATGAAACCTCTCAAGCTTCAACACCCAAGACGAGAGTTATCCTCGGTAGAACCGGACTGGTTGTGGGGAAAGGCGGCGCCATGGCGCCCTTGATGCTGCAAACATCCCTCGGTGTTGCCGGTCCGATTGGGCCGGGAACACAATGGTGGCCCTGGATCAGCCTGCATGATGAAATACGAGCCCTGGCCTTCCTGGTTAGCCATGCATCGGCCTCCGGGATATATAACCTCGTAGGACCCACACCCGCTCGTGCGAACACCCTCACCAGGACGCTCGCTAGAGCGATGCGCCGTCCGCACTGGCTGGGACTACCCCGGGTGTTCATTTCCTGGTTAATGGGAGAAGGCGGCGAATCGCTCCTGCTGACCTCCCAAAAAATTCATTCCACCGAGCTTGAGAATCTTGGCTTTAGCTTCGATGACGGGACCGTCGAAGAAGCAATCGAGCGCCTGGTGGATTCCTAGGCTCCCGACTTTTCGATGGCGATAGCGCGCCGGATAGCCCAACGAGCTCGGCGCCGGTCACCGCACGCGTCATAGGCGATACCCAAACGCATCCACATCTCCCACGACTCAGGCTCGTCCTCCACGGCTCGCGCAAACGCGGGGAACAGCTCTTCTGCAGTGGTTCGATCGGCTCGACCGCTCGGAGTGAGAGAAAACTCGGTGGGCATTTTTCCTCTGGTCTCGAGCGTCCGCGCCACACGAGAGGAGGCCTGGCCAAACCGAAGCTCGGAAAACAGTGCCCAGACACCCAGCAGCGGCAGAAGCCCAAGGGCATAACCCATTGCTTGCGCTAAAGCTGAGGAGTCATTTATTAAAATCCAGGCGTAGTTGAGGGCGAAAGCAAGATAAATCACCAGCAACAGCGACATGAATCCCGCCGCTAGCAGGGGTCGATTCACGGCACGCTCACGCCAAGAGCACGTTCGAGACCCACGGTGAGGCCCGGGTGGGTCAGGAGGTATCGCAGGGACACAGCAATCCCTTGTGCATAGGCGTCCTGCGAAGAAGTGTGGTGGGACACCGTCAGCGTCTCACCCACACCGCCAAACACAATGTCTTGAGAGGCAACAACCCCGTGAAGTCGCAGGGAGTGAACCGGAATTCCTTGGACCTGTTCCCCGCGAGCACTTTGTTCGCTATGCGGGGCGAGTACGCCACCGCGGTCCCGGCGAACGCGGGCCATCGTTTCCGCTGCACGAACGGCGGTCCCGGAAGGGGAATCAACTTTTCCTGCGTGGTGGGTTTCCACAATTTCCACCGACTCGAAAAATTCTGCCGCGGCAGCGGCAAGAAGGTTTTGAACCGTCGCGCCAAGGGAGAAATTGGGAACCACAAACACGCTCGCGCCAGGGTGATCCGTAACTTTTTTCTCAAGACCTTTGAGGCGCTCGGCAGACCAGCCACTGGTTCCCACCAAAATGGGCAAGCCCTGCTCGATAGCAAAGTCAACCACTGTGGCGGAGACACCTGGTTGAGTCACATCCACCACGACGTCCGCCCCCAACACTTCTTGCAGGTCACTCTGGGAGTCCAGCCGGGCAATAACAGCCCAGTCCTCCATGGATTCAACCACGCGACACACCTGCGCCCCCAAGCGGCCGGTGGCGCCCACCACTGCTACTTGAGTCGTCATAGTTCAAGCCTACAAGCCGAGGCCTGCGAAATTAGGACAGGCTAAGAAAGAGCTTCTCCAAGTCTTCCACGCTGAGGTCTCCCTCGTTCGTGGCCGAGCCATCATCGCTCACACATTCCTTCATGGCAGTCGCAATGATGGAAAACCCTGCCTTATCAAGCGCACCACAGACTGCGCTGAGCTGGGTCACGACGGCGCGACAATCTTTGCCCTGCTCAACCATCGAGATGACAGCGCCTAGTTGGCCTTGAGCGCGGCGCAGTCGGTTGAGAATCAGTTTGGATTCCTGGGTGGTGTCTTCTGACATGGTGATGCCCTTCAGGGTTAGGTGGTGACAGGGGTGGGGGATGCGGTTGCGGCCATTCCCATATTCCAGGTCAGGTAGCCACCATCAAGGTTGGCGACCTCAATGTCTTCCTGGGAAAGAATGCTTGCTGCCGTGTGTCCACGCTGGCCAACACGGCAGGTCACGATGACACGCTGCCCACGGAAACGCTCAACGTGCTCGCGCAGTTCGTCCAGCGGGACCAATTCAGACCCGGGAATCGCTCCCCGGGAATATTCTGCTGCGGTGCGAACATCCAACAACACCCAGCCGTCATCGATAGTGTCCTGCACTTCGTGCCACTGGAAGGAGTGTTCCCCCAGCGCACGGTTTTCGTTCACATAGCCCAGCATGTTGACCGGGTCTTTTGCCGAGGCAAACTGCGGGGCATAGGAAAGCTCTAAATCCATCAAGTCGGTCGCTCTGAGCCCCGCCGACATCGCGGTGGCAATGACGTCGATTCGCTTATCCACCCCCTCTTCCCCCACTACCTGAGCACCAAGAATGAGATCGCTCCCCGGGTCAACGATGAGCTTCATCGCGAGCTGGCTGGCATCGGGATAGTAGCCGGCGTGGCTGACCGGATGGGTATGGATCACCCTGATGTTGCGGCCCTGAGCGCGCAGCACTCGCTCGGTGTAGCCCGTCGAAGCGGCGGCAACACCAAAAAACCCCACGATCGATGTCCCATAGGCCGTTGCGGCAGCAGCGTGTCGACCCATGATGGAATCTGCCGCAAGTCGTCCATGGCGGTTTGCTAGCCCTGCTAGGGGCACCAGGCTGTGGCCATCGGGACGGGCTTTTTCTGCCACGTCCCCCACCGCCCAGATGTGAGGATCTGACGTGCGCTGCTGCTCATCAACCCAGACTCCTCCGGCTTCCCCCATTTTTAGTCCCGCCGCCACCGCAAGTTCTGTGTTGGGCCGGGCTCCCACCGCGACGACAACACAGTCTGCCCCCAGGGTGGTCCCATCCCCCAGCGTGACGCCCGTGGAACGAATCTCTGTCACAACAGCGCTGAGCCTGACGTCCAAGCCTGTGAAGCGAGCGCGCTCCACCAGAGGCCACGCCATTTCCACGTCGAGCGTGGGCATGAGCTGGGGCAATGCTTCAAGAAGGGTGGTCTGAAGACCCCGATGCACTAGGTTTTCCGCGAGCTCGAGTCCAATGAAACCCCCGCCCACCACAATGGCGCTGCGGGCTTTTTCCGCCGAGGCAATCAGCGCATCCATATCGTCCAAGTTCCAGAGCACGTGCGCCTCCATCACCCCCGGAATAGGAGGCCTAAACGGGGTCGAACCCGGGCTCAAAACGAGGGCATCGTAGGGGAAATCGCGGTGTTCGCCGGTGATGAGATCGAGGGCGCTCACGGTCTTGTCGGCACGGTTGATTGCGGTTGCCTCGGTGCGCACATGAACGTCAATGTTGAATCGTCGCTTGAGTTGGTCAGGTTTCTGGAGAACCAATGACCCCCGATCAGGAATCACTCCGCCAACGTGGTAGGGCAATCCGCAGTTGGCAAACGAGACTTCGCCCCCTCGTTCCAGCACAATAATCGTGGCTGTTTCGTTGATCCGACGCAGACGGGTCGCGGTGGACATTCCGCCCGCGACGCCGCCGATAATGACAATGGTCTGTGGCTCTGTGGCGCGAGGTGACATAATTCTATCTTATACCCCCTAGGGTATTAGCCGGTCTTTCAGCACGGCTCTGCCACGGTGGTGGATATGTCTGATTTTGGGTCTCTGCGCGGTATCAGACAGCGTTACCGCTCGACCATGCTCACTATGCTTTCGGGGGATCCCCACGGGGAGCCAGACTGGGTAAAACAGATGAGCACCGGCGAGGACGCCGGGTTCTTCGGGCCAGGTTCAGCAGTGTGGCACGTCAACGGCGGGATTCCCGTCATCGCTGCGGGGGTGGGGGCACTTCTCATGCAAACTCTTCACCCGGGCGCGATGGCTGGAGTTCATGATCACTCGCGCTACGCCAGTGACCCACTGGGCAGACTCTCGGGCACCGTGCGCTGGGTGGTGACCACCACATTTGGAGCCACAGCGACGGTAAAGGCCGAAAGCTCGCGGGTTTTGAAGCTCCACGATCGCGTGAAAGGGGATTACCAACCCGGAGCGGTTGCAAAAAAGGCAAAAGCATATTCCGCCCATGACGATGACCTTGTGGGTTGGGTGCACGTTATTTTTACCGATGCCTTTTTACGCGCGCATCGAACCTGGGGAGACGAAATCCCTGGGGGGAGCGATGGCGAGTCAGGCGAAGATAGGTATGTGAGGGAATGGGCCCAAGCAGGGATTCTGATGGGCATGGCGCACCCCCCAAAATCTGTAAAAGAGCTCGAGCAAGCACTCGAAGATTTTCAGCCGGTACTGCGTCACGACGAACGAGTCACAGAGGCACTTCGGTTCCTTACGAAGCCTCCCCTGCCCTTGAGTACGAGGCTCCCCTACCAAATACTCGTCGCTGGGGCCCTCTCCACCTTCGACCCGCGAACCCTAGCAACGCTGGGCCTTCGCCGGCCCTGGTGGCCTGCAATCACGGTGACCCGGGTGTTACTTTGGCTGGTCGCAGTGGTGCTGGGAGGCGAATCCACCAGCCGCAAGCGCGCCATGGAGCGCATCGAGCGGCTGAGTAAAAATGTCGCCTAAAGGCTACTGAACACCCAAGATGTCGACGACAAAGACAATCGTGTCTTCTGCACCGATAGAGCCGTCGCCGGTTCCGCCGGAGGGTCCGTAGCCGAGCTCCGGTGGAATGACGATGATGACCCTCGACCCGACGGTTTGGTCAACGAGTCCGTCCCGGAAACCAGGAATGACCCCTTCGGTGGGGAAACTTGACGGCTCGCCCCTGGACCAGCTGGAGTCGAACACTTCTCCTGTGTTCCAGTTCACCCCGTGGTAATGAACCACCACGACATCTCCCCCGCCCACAACAGCGCCGTCGCCCGTAATTACGGTGGCGAGAGCAAACTCGAGAGGGACATCGCCCTCAGGGATGGTGACGCTGGGTTCCCCTGTTTCGGCATATTCAACGGTGGGGAAACCTTCCGGAGTTTCCTCTGCCACGCCCAAAAGCTGGTCCAAGACGGGCTCGGCAGGAGCCTTCACCTCGATAATATCCATGACGAAAAGGAGGGATTCTCCGGCTGCCAAACCAAACTCTGGCGCTCCATCAAGACCAAAAGCTTCGAGCGGAGGAATCAGTCCGGCAACCCTGGAGCCCACGGTTGAACAAGCAGCAGTGAGAGAAACCCCCACAAAGTTAGGGGCCTCCGTGTCCAATCTCAACACAGTGGGACTGAGTTCGTCATACCCGGATTCCTCAATAAGTACTCCGCTGGCCGCGTTATAGAGGGAATAGTCGATAACGAGATCGTCCCCGTTCGCCACGGGCCGCCCTTCGCCCTTGCTAATCACGAGACGCTGGGTGGACAAAATTTCAAGTGGAGCGTCGAAGGTCACCTCCGGGGCGGAACCAAACACACCCGCAAAACTGACGGATTCAATTTGCTCGCCAGTAGGGGTGCACGAACCAGTGGGCGAGGAAGAGATGGTCTCAGCAACCTCCACAGGATCAGCGGCACAACCCGCGAGGGCTCCCACAAGAATGGCAACAGCGGCAATCGAATTAACCGGTTTCACAAGGACCTCTCTGGGGCGTCGGTGCCGATCAGGCAACCGCACTAGCTTGCCAGGTCTTGACCCAGCGTTCAATGTGAAGGGGTTCGCTTGGTTACCGGCTCATGGTGCAGTGGAAAATTCACAGAGTTTGCGATGAAGCACAATTCACTGGCTCTGGCGTGAAGACCGGGAACCAGAGCTTCGTCCCCCGCCGAGATTGTCACCTGTGGGCGAAGGGTGACCTCGGTCATGTTCCCACCCCCCTCTGCGTTCAGGGCAAGGGTGCCAGAGGCGTCATCGTGATAGGACTGAACGACCACTCCCGCAGCGGATGCCACGTGCAAAAAACTCAACATGTGACACTGCGAAAGGGCAGCAATAAGAAGCTCCTCCGGGTTCCAGCGGCTGCGGTCGCCATGGAAAGCCTTGTCCGCAGAGCCCGCGATGATCTGCTTGCCTCCCGCGCTGAGCTCGTTGTCTCTGCGGTAATCCTTGTATCCGCTTGTCCCGGTTCCCGCGTTACCCGTCCACTGAACCGATACCTCAAAAAAATGTTCCGCCATGACCGCTCTCCTCCAGGCTTGTTCCCGCTGTTTTTCGAGGCTACAGGTCTACACTGGGGCTTTATGACCGACACTCTTTCCTCCCGATCCGCAAAGACAGGTGCGCTGTCTCCCCGCCTGATCACGGAAATCCCCGGGCCCGAATCACAGAAGCTTCACGCGCGTCGCCAAGCGACCGTGTCCGGTGGAGTGTCCGCGACTTTCCCGGTGTATGCCGCCCACGCTCACGACGCGATCATTGTCGATGTAGATGGGAATCAGTTCCTGGATTTGACCGGGGGTATCGGTGTCATGACCATCGGCCACACCAACGATGCCGTGGTGGATGCCATCGCTGAGCAGGCCGCCAAAGTGACCCATACCTTGTTCGCGGTGGCAGGCTACGAGCCCTACATCGAGGTCTGTGAACTTCTTGCCCGCCACACTCCCGGTGATTTTGCGAAAAAATCCGTCTTGGTGAATTCCGGCGCGGAAGCTGTTGAGAATGCTGTGAAAATCGCCCGCAAACACACCGGTCGGACAGAAATTGCCGTGTTGCACCACGGCTATCACGGACGCACGAACTTGACCTCGGCGATGAACTACAACATGCACCCCTATGGCACGGGTTTCGGTCCGCTAGCAGGATCTGTTCACCATGCACCTAACTCCTCGCCCTTCCACGATGGGCTCAGCGGCGAAGAAGCTGCCGAGCGGACGATTACCTATTTGGAAAAGCGCGTTGGCGCCAGCCAAATCGCCTGCCTTGTGGTCGAACCTATTCAGGGTGAAGGGGGTTTCATCGTCCCGGCAAAGGGCTACCTCCCCGCACTCCTCAAGTGGTGTCACGACAACGGGATTGTCTACGTTTCGGATGAAGTGCAAAGCGGGATGGCCCGGACGGGCTCGTACTTTGCCAGCGACCACTTCGGCATTGTTCCCGACATGGTGACAAGCGCCAAAGGAATTGGTGGCGGAATGCCGATTGCCGCCGTTACGGGGCGCGCGGAAATCATGGACTCTTCCCACCCAGGCGGACTGGGTGGGACTTTTGGGGGCAACCCGGTCTCCTGCGCAGCGGTGGTCGCGGTGTTCTCCGAAGTGGAAAGACTTGGTCTTCTGGCCGAAGCCAAGAGAATAGAAAAGACTCTGATGTCAGGCCTCGACGGCCTGAAGAACCGATTCCCTCACGTCGCAGACGTTCGAGGCATCGGGGCAATGATCGCCATCGAGTTCCATGACCCCGCGACCGGGAAACCTTCCGCCGACATCGCCAAAGCCCTCCAGGCTTATGCCCTCCAGCAGGGTGTGCTCATCCTCACTGCCGGGAGCTTTGGGAATGTGCTTCGTTTCCTACCCTCCCTGGTGATCACGGATAGTCAGCTTGAGGAAGCCGTGGCCGTTATGGCCGCGGGATTGGAATCGCTCTAAATAGTGGGTCTCCACCCGCTCACATCCGGCGACGGCGTTGTTGTCGCTGAACTGGTTCGAGATTCCCTCGTGGAGTCAATCCATCATGGAGTTTTTGCCGTGGTGGATCACACCGGAAAAGTTCTCCTTGAGGGTGGCAATTCTGACGCTGTGGTTTATCCCCGCTCCACTGTCAAACCTCTTCAAGCCCTCGCCATGCTCTCCACCGGGGTGGACCTCACTCCGCAGGAATTGGCTCTCAGCACGGCAAGCCACTGCGGTTCTTCAGAACACCGCAGAGCTATCGAGCAACTGCTCACCAACCATGGCGTGTCCCCCGAGCTGCTGCTGTGCCCCGAGGATTGGCCTCTGGGGGCAAAGGAACGCGCGCTGATGGAGAAGGAGGTGGGATCTCCCAGTCGCCTGGCCATGAATTGCTCGGGAAAGCACGCTGGCTTCCTGGCAACGTGCGAGCATGCGGGGTGGGATAAGGACACCTACCTTGAGCCGGAGCATCCGCTTCAAAGTCTGGTTTTTGACACCATCGTCCGCTACACCGAAGAAGTCCCCTCCCACAGCTCCGCCGATGGTTGCGGTGCGCCCCTTCACGCGATCAGCGTGAAGGGGCTTGCGCGGGCCATGGCCAAGATTGGGAAGGCAGACACCGAGCCCGAACAACACCTTCTCTCAGCGGTCGCAGCCCACTCGTGGGCCCTCGATGGTCATGGTCGCGACAACACGGTGACCATTGACACGATCGGTGGCATCGCAAAGATCGGCGCAGAAGGATTGGTTACGATCGCAACACCGAGTGGAGTGGCCGTCGCTGTGAAGATACTCGATGGGTCCATGCGCGCCACGACACCTGTTGCGCTGGCGGCCCTGGCAAAAATTGGAGCAATCACCTCCTCTGTTGCAGGGGAACTCACGGCCCGAGTGTCTACTGCTGTGTTAGGCGGAGAAAAGGTTATTGGAGGACTTCGAGCCACGATATAGACTGAGCCGGGCTCATGTGAGAGCCTGCTACTAAGGGTCGATAGCGAATGACTATCCCCGGGTTGAGCCACCAAGCTAAGGGGTACCTGCGGTGAAGATTTCTATTCCACGGGAAGTAAAAAACAACGAGTTTCGGGTTGCCATCACTCCGGCTGGGGTGAGAGACCTGGTGTTGGGCGGTCACCATGTCAGCGTTGAAACCGGTGCTGGCGAAGGATCCGGCATCTCTGATGCTGATTACTCCGCGGAGGGTGCCACCATTGCCCCAGACGCTGCGAGCGTCTGGGAGAGCGCGGAAATGGTCGTCAAGGTCAAAGAGCCCGTGGCGAGCGAATACGGGCATTTTCGCTCCGACCTGGTGCTATTCACCTATCTCCACCTCGCCGCCGAGCCAGAGCTGACCGATGCGCTCTTGGCTGCGGGAACCACAGCAATCGCCTATGAAACCGTGGAGGGGCGAACGGGAGGACTTCCGTTGTTGGCACCGATGAGCGAGGTGGCCGGCAGGCTCTCCGCCATTGTTGGTGCCGCCACGCTGCTCAAGCCCGCGGGAGGCATGGGTCAATTGGTCCCCGGCGTCCCGGGAACGAGACCAAGCTCTGTCGTCGTCCTCGGTGGCGGTGTTGCCGGAACAAACGCCATTTCTGTTGCGGTTGGGCTGGGTGCAGATGTGACTGTCTTGGACACCAACCTTCAACGATTGAAGGAATTGGACGCACTCTATGCGGGACGCATCAAAACTGCTGCCTCAAACTCTTTGGAAATCGAGCGGGCCTGCCTCGCCGCCGACCTCGTGATTGGGTCGGTACTGATACCCGGCGCTAAAGCACCGAAGCTCGTATCTCTGGACCTTGTCTCCAGAATGAAGCCAGGGAGCGTCCTCGTTGACATTGCCGTGGATCAGGGCGGTTGCTTCGAGGGATCCAAACCCACCACCCATGCTGATCCCACGTTTGCGGTCCACAACAGCGTGTACTACTGCGTGGCAAATATGCCAGGCGCTGTGCCGCAGACCTCCACCATGGCGCTCACCAACGCGACCATGCCCTACGTCAGGGCTCTTGCGTCCCGCGGTTGGAAAGAGGCGCTCTCTTTCGATGCAGGGCTGGCCCAGGGCCTGAACACCCACGGGGGACAACTCACCAATGCCCCGGTCGGCTTGGCAACAGGTCATGACACCGTCACCGTTGCCAGCGTTCTCGCATAACAACACACAGTTTTCCTCTCTCCCACAGGAGCGCCGCTCCCTCGGGTGGCGCGATCGGAGGAACCACGAGGTATCCGGCGGTTGCCTGGCGAAGATCCAGGGGCGCCACCCGATCAATAATCACGGGGTGCTTGTCAACACTCTTCAGCAGCGATGCCCAAGTAGCGAAGAGGTCGGTTGGTCGACCTAAGAACGAGGTTTCCACACCCCGCCACTCTTCGGGGAAGCGGGAAATAACGATGGGCAGATAGTTCGAAGTACTATTCGCCCCATTTTTACTCGACACCCCCAGCTCTCCTCCACACGCAACTTGAACTTCCCGCCCGTCCCATGTGCCGCGTCCCGGGGCCTGTTTCCCCGCTCCCCCCAGAGCCATCGAACTCTCGGGGTTAGCCAAGGACAAGATGAGGGTGCGGGAGGCAACGCGGCTTAACCCTCTCAGGGAAGGAGTACTGGCCTTTGTGCTCATGAGAACCACACCTCGCCTCGCGGCCAAGTGCTCAAGAAAATAGGGAGCACCCTCCGGTCCCGACCGAGCAAGCAGATCGTCAACATCATCAATGACCAGAATGCTCTCCTCAGGGGCCGCTTGAATAAGAAGGAGAACCGAGAGCGGGTCTTGTGGGGCTACAACTACTTCTGAACACTGGGCTGCCAGGGCGGCAAGCGCCGTCGTTCTCCCGCTTCCAGGGTCGCCCACCACCAAAACTGAGCCTTCGCTCCACGGGTCGAAAGTGACCGCTTCGTGGCAGCGATGGAGCGTGTCATCCAGGAGTCCCCAGGATCCAGGTGCGAGGGGGTGCTCCTGGGGAAGCTCCTCAGTCCACACCCGCCATGACGAAGGCTGAAAACCAGGCATGCCTGAGATATCAGGTGGGGCAAGGGTGACGTTTGTGGCGAGTCGATGGGCGCCTACCGCCACCGCGGATCCTGGCGGTGCGCCGCGTAAAGCTTCTATGCGCCTGGTTGATAACCCCGACATCCAGGCCGTAACCTCTCCTTCGTCGCTCACTCGACCACACACACGGAGGGAAATGTTGGCCATCATGGCAGGGCTCAGGACGCCGTGAACCCGCTGAGTGGCAATGAGGACGTGAATCCCGAGAGACCTCCCACGAGCCAAAACATCTGCCAGCACACTCGCCCACGCAGGAAAGTTTCCCAGCAACCACGCTGCCTCGTCCAGGGCAATGATGAGACGAGGGCAGGGCACGGCCTCCGGAAGCATCGCGATGTCGCTTACCTCGTTTTCGAGAAGTAGCCGCTCCCGGGCTTCCATTTCCCGCGTAATGCCCGCCAGAGCGCGCTGTGCCCGAGAAGGGTCCAAGTCGGTGACACATCCCACCGTGTGGGGAAGCGTTGTGAGAGTCGCGAGACCCGCACCGCCTTTGAAATCAATCACCACACACACAAACTTTTCTGGGGAATACCTGGTTGCCAGGGAACACACCATCGAGGCAACGGTCACGCTTTTCCCTGAACCGGTGGACCCCCACACCACACCGTGAGGGCCCTGTTGCACTAGGTCCCACCGCGAACGATCCCCTAGTTCGAGAAGAAGTTCATCGCGCCGGGTGTAATCGTGTTCCAGGCTCCCCGGCTCCGGGGCGATCGGTAGCCCTAAACGCCGGGCAACCCAGGCAAACTCGGCGCCAGAGAGTCGGTCGGGGGAGATTGTTCGGGTCAAACCTGTTGAGTCCCGAAGGTGAACGTGGTGGGCGCCCGAGGCAACGACCAAAACCTCACATTCTCCGGGCACATCCTCCATCCGGGAGACCCACGCTGCTCGAGAAAGGCCTCGGTAATCCCTCGGGGCTGGGGCCCCCTCTCCTAAACCCTCTGGCAGAGACTCGCGTTGCTCCTGGCGTGACGCACTAATCCAGACAGCCAATAGTGAACGCCAGATCGGCATCAGCGTGTCAGGGCCCACCAGGGCAATTCCCCGACCACCCTCAACGAGAGCTGGCATCCCTGATACCGCCTCTGAGACCGCCGGAAAGTCCCCCGGTGGCGGCGTCCACCACCCGGTACCGATCCGGAGCGTAGTTATGGCGCCTGGTCTGTCTCGCCAGAGCGGATCTCGGAGGTGTTTCAGCAACCCCGGTTGCGCGGCAAGCGCTTCGCGTTTCATGTTTTCTCGGCTCAGCTGTTGGCTGTGGCGCCAGAAAGAGAGTTGTTCTTCGTATTCTTGCCAGCTCGCCCGGCCGCTTCTGTGGTGGCTTCTTCGGCTCTCCCACCAGGCGCCCGCAACCATGGCTGGTCCCACAACTCCCATGATCAGTGCAAGGGAAGACTGAAACAGCAACGACATCAGTACCGCCAAGACCACGGGAGTAACAGCGGGAATCCACGGAAAGCGGGGCGAAGGTGAAACAGCGGGTTGTTGAGGTTCAGCGGTGCGCACCGGCGCAGTGAACCACACAGAGATGGCCTGGAGGGCGTCAGCGGACAGTCAGGTGAAACACCAGCACCGCTCGCGGGATGTGGACCGCGGGGTTAGTGAAGGGTGAAGGAAAGGCCACCCAGTCTGACCCGCGAGCCACGCACCAGGGAGTAGGTATCGAGCGGGATGCACTGCAGTGCCGGAGAACCAGGCTCTTCCACCACTGTTCCAGCTACTGTCTGCAAATCTTTGACCCAAAACACACCCCGGCTCACCCCGAACTGCAGGTGTTCCTCAGCAACAGTGCCCGCCTCATCAAACACCGAGATTCGATGGAGCCCCTCTTCGGGCTCCTCGGGCATCGGGGAAGTCCCCATCACTCCTGGAGTGTCGCCAATCGTGAAGGACAGGCCTGATTCAAACTTCAACACAAACCGAAGGGAAGCCTGCTTTTTTCGTGGTTTATCGTGTGACACCTTCTCGGCTTCTTCGATCTCAAAAAGAGACATTGCTTCTGTGGGATGGTCCACCGGAGTGGACTGTCCTGTGCCTTTTTCGTCGTCAGAAATCGGTCTTTTCCCCAGATTCAAGCTTCGGCGCAGCCAACCGGTCGCTCGTTGAAGAGGGTCTGTCGTTTGCTCTTGCTGCTGGTGATCAGGTTCTGGTTCGGCCTCAGAAAGAGGATCTGGTTCGTCAACCACCGGGGCGGGCAGAGGTCGAATGCCGGATTGACCGCAAGCGGGACAAAACATACTGACCGCGTTGACCAACTCGCCGCACCGCGAACAGGGAGCCGGCGGAGTGACCGTCGTTGCATCAAAAAGACTCATTGGGTGTAGATTACCGGGCGCATTCCCCACCACCCTCAACCCACACGCATAATCCTCAACACCCGGTCGAGGCACAGCGTTCACAGGGCACCCCTCCAGGACAATAGAGACACAAGAAAAAGGGAGTACTCGTGTCCGCAGCTCGCATCGTCATTCGGAGCCTTATCGCTGTGCTCGCACTGGGTGCACTTGTTGTGCAAGGCGGAGCCGCGTGGGGTGCACGGTGGGTGTGGGACAACGAGCAGCTCCTGAAGGATCAACTCATTGCCCAACAATTTGACGCGTCATCCGAGATTCAAGAATTAGTGACGCAAGCAGGCCTCTCAGAAACGGGGGAGCTCTACCTCATGACCTCTCTCCCTCAGGTAGTGCCGGCTATCGAGTTTGCCCGCTACTGCAGCCGAAACGAGCCGGGGATCGGCGTGCTGGGGTGTTACACCCTGAACGATCGCCGGATCTATTTGTTTGATGTCACAGACCCTCGCCTCACCAGCATCGAGCCGGTAGTGGCAGCCCACGAGATGCTCCATGCCGCATGGGCGAGACTCACTGCCGCCGAGAAAGAAGAAATCGCGATTCTGCTGGAGGAAGCTTTCGCTTCCTTGCCATCCACCCACCCACTCTATGAACGCATTGCCAGCTACGAAAGCTTTAGTGCGGCTTCTCGCATCCCGGAGTTGTACTCCATCATTGGCACAGAAATCGCCACTATTCCCGCTCCTCTCGAGGCACACTATGCGCAGTATTTTGCCGACCGAGCGAAGGTTGTGGCGCATGCCGATGCCGTTGATGCGGTGTTCGAATCGTTGCAGCAGGAGCTCACAGACCTGAGCAATGAATTGACCTCCCTCAACGCAGAAATCGATGGGCTCCGCTTTGCCTACGATGAAGCCAATGCGGCGCTCCGGGCAGACATCAATGCTTTCAACGAAAAAGCTTCGACACCGGGAGCTTTCCCCTCCAAGTCTCAGTTCGAGCAGGCGCGGGTCCCCCTCCAAGAGCGCCAAGCCCGCCTCGAAACAATGCGTTCCACGCTGCAGAGCAAGATTGCGGAATACAACCTACGACTCGATGAGCTCACCACGCTCAATAACGAAGTGTCTGAGCTCAATCAAGGAATCAATATCACCTTGGAGTCGAAAGACGAGCTGATCTCCAGCGAGGAAACCCTCAGCGAGAACTAATCCACAGTTTCTCTTTATCCGCTCCACCACAGCACCGACTGTTTTAGGCTGGGGGAATGGAACACCTGACACTGGAAAGCCCACTCGGCCCCCTCACTGTTTCAGCCGAGGGCGACGCCATCGTCGGTCTTGCCATCGGAATTCGCCATGCCGATTCTGAATCCACGCCGCTGCTGGGGAGGGCCAAAACCCAACTCGACGAGTATTTTTTGGGCACTCGAACTACCTTTGATTTGCCGCTTCACCTCTCGGGGACAGCTTTCCAAGAGGCCATCTGGACGACGTTGCAAACCGTGCCCTATGGCCGCACCCTGAGTTACCAGGTGCTCGGTGAAAAAGCAGGCCGGGGCACAGCGCCTCGCGCTGTAGGAGGTGCTGTGGGGAGAAACCCGATTCCCATCCTGGTGCCGTGTCATCGCATTCTCGCCTCCACTGGGCGGATCACCGGCTACAGCGGTGGTGAGGGGATTCCCACGAAAGAGAAACTTCTCGCCCTAGAAGGCATCAGCTACCGCTGATCACCAGATCGATTCGGCCCTCGTGGTGGCTCGCTGGGTCAAATTCATATCCTTCCTTTGCACCCCATGCCACCAGCTCTGCCACAGTCTCCAGCACCGCACCGGTGTCGGCAAGACGTTTGACCAAGGCTCCCTTGGTCGCTTTGTTGGCGTGACCCAGGGCTTTCCGGGAACCTAGCGGGCCAGGCCTCACCAAAGCCACGAAGACACCGCGACCTGCCGGGACCGGTGAGAGTGCCCGATACCCCTCGCTTCGCAGATCAAGGACAAAACCTGGCACTTCCGCCCACAAGGACTCACGGGCTAAAGCCCATGATTTTCCCGGTGTGCCCGAGGCAAGGCTCGAATCAAATGAGAGCCGGTATGCAGGAATGAGATCAGCAGCTCGAATGAGACCAAAGAGCGCTGAGAACACCCCCACGTGCCGGTCCACCCACGCACGCTTCGATGATTCAAGGGTTGAATAGCCGAGCGCGTCATAGAGCACCCCGGTGTAGCGCTCGAGCGCTGGCACTACAGGTGAGGAAGCCACCACCTGGTTTCGCTCGATCTCGCTTTCCCCTTTGGGGCCAAGCTTCAGAGCTTTTTTGGCGTGTTCAGGCTCCGCAGAAAGCTTGCGAAGCTCGGAGAGAAGCCTCTGACGAAATGCCGTCTGGCTGGGGTAGCTCAAGCCAACTACATCGAGTTTTGTTCCCTCTCTTCCGCCGGAGACTTTGGTCTCCGAGGGCGGGAGGATAACCAGCATCAGGCGCTAAATAATCTCCGCGAGGCCAGCCACAACCGTCACAATGTTGTTATCCACTGACAGGAACCCCTCTTCTGCTTTGGCGGTGACTTTCTGCCCATCCGCGGTCGTGATGCGAACTTCGCCAGCAGATAAAACACCGAGAGTGGGTTCGTGGCCGGCGAGAATACCAATCTCGCCCTCGGTGGTTTTTGCCACAACCATTGACGCCTCCCCCGACCACACCTCAGCAGTCGCGGAGACGACAGTGACCTGAAGGTTAGCCACGGCTAGCCGTTCTCCTTCTGAATACCAGCCCACTTCTCTTCGACGTCTTCGATGGATCCGACGTTGAAGAAGGCCTGCTCGGCCACGTGGTCAAATTCACCCTTAGCAATAGCGTCAAAGGACTGAATTGTGTCCTTCAGCGGCACAGTCGAACCTTCCACGCCGGTGAACTTCTTCGCCATGTAGGTGTTCTGGGACAAGAACTGCTGAATCCGGCGAGCCCTTGAGACGGTGACCTTGTCTTCTTCGCTGAGCTCGTCAACACCGAGGATCGCGATGATTTCCTGGAGTTCCTTGTTCTTCTGAAGAATCTGCTTCACCGTGGTGGCCACGCGGTAGTGGTCTTCACCGATGTAGAGCGGGTCAAGGATACGACTGGTGGAGGTCAGGGGGTCCACTGCAGGGTAGAGACCCTTGGCAGCAATTTCCCGGCTGAGCTCTGTGGTTGCATCCAAGTGGGCGAATGTGGTCGCAGGTGCGGGGTCGGTGTAGTCATCGGCAGGCACATAAATGGCCTGCAGGGAGGTAATCGAGTGACCGCGCGTGGAGGTAATTCGCTCCTGCAAGATTCCCATCTCATCAGCCAGGTTGGGTTGGTAACCCACGGCCGAGGGCATCCGACCCAAAAGTGTCGAAACCTCCGAGCCTGCCTGCGTGAAACGGAAAATGTTGTCGATGAAGAGCAACACGTCCTGGTTTTGAACATCACGGAAGTACTCCGCCATGGTCAAAGCCGACAGCGCGACGCGAAGACGGGTCCCGGGGGGCTCGTCCATTTGGCCAAACACCAGTGCGGTCTTGTCGAAAACGCCCGCTTCTTCCATTTCTGCAATGAGGTCGTTCCCCTCACGGGTACGCTCACCCACACCGGCGAATACCGACACACCACCGTGGTCTTGGGCTACACGCTGAATCATTTCCTGAATCAAAACGGTCTTCCCCACACCGGCTCCACCAAAGAGACCGATCTTTCCACCCAAAACATAGGGGGTCAGGAGGTCGATGACCTTGATTCCGGTTTCGAAGAGTTGAGTCTTCGACTCGAGCTGGTCGAAGGGGGGCGGCGTGCGGTGGATTCCCCAGCGCTCAACGCCCTCAAGCTTGTCATCGGAGTTCAACACTTCGCCGAGAACGTTGAACACCTTTCCTTTTGTGGCATCCCCCACAGGGACTGTGATGGGTCCACCCGTGTCACGAACCTCTTGGCCGCGAACAACGCCGTCGGTGGGCTTCAGCGCGATAGCGCGAACCAGATCGTCCCCGAGGTGCTGTGCGACCTCGAGCGTCAGGGTGATCGTTTCGCCACCCAGGGTGACAGTGGTTTGCAACGCGTTATAGATATCGGGGATCGAATCATGGGGGAATTCGACGTCAACAACGGGCCCGGTAACGCGGGCAACACGACCTGTGGCAGTTGCTTGCTTGGTGGCGCTCTTGCTCATATCGTCTTTCTCTTTCTTTACTTCGCCGAAACGAGGGCGTCGGCGCCGCCCACGATTTCGGAAATTTGCTGGGTGATTTCGGCCTGGCGAGCGTTGTTCGCAAGGCTGGTGTACTGCTGGATGAGTTTGTCAGCGTTGTCGCTGGCAGACTTCATGGCTTTCTGACGTGCTGCGTGTTCGGAAGCAGCGGACTGCAGCATGGCGGAAAAGATACGGTTTTCGATATAGACCGGCAGCAGGGCGTCGAGCACATCATCGGGCTCGGGCTCGAACTCATAGAGCGGGAACACCTCGGTGTCACCAGGCTCTTCGACCCCTTCGACAACCTCCAGAGGCAACACGCGAACGACCTCAGGGGTTTGGGTCACGAGGGAAACAAAGCGGTTGTACACAATATGGATTTCATCCACACCACCCTCAGCGGAGTCTTTGATGAATTCCTCGATCAGGGTAGAGGCAATTTCTTTGGCCGTTTCAAACTCGGGCTGATCCGTGTTACCTGTCCATGCCTTTTCCACTGGGCGCTGCCGGAAAGCAAAGTTACCCACCGCTTTACGACCAATCACATAGTTCACGATTTGCTTGCCCTCTCCTTCGAGACGGGCGCGCAGGTCACCGGCTTCCCGCAGAACCTGGGAGCTGAAGGCCCCCGCCAGTCCGCGGTCAGAGGTAAAAATCACCATTGCTGCTCGAGTGGGGTTCTCTGACTCGGTCAGCAACGGGTGGTCGATGTTGGAATAGGTAGCTACAGCAGAGACCGCCCTCGTTACCGCGCGAGAATAAGGAATGGCTGCCGTCATTCGAGCCTGGGCTTTTTGAATTCTGGAAGCAGAAATCAACTCCATTGCTCGTGTGATCTTCTTGGTGGTCGTGGCAGAACGAATCTTCTGCCGATACACCCGAAGTTGCGCGCCCATGGTCTTAGTGTCCCTTTATCTCGCGTTTAGCGCTTGCGCTTAACGATTTTTTCCTGGTTGATGTCTTCGTTTTCCAAAGCATCAAATTCTTCACTCCCCGGCTGGCCCAAGCCTTCTGCACCAGAGCCTTGGAAAGCGGTCACGAAGCTGTCGACCTGTTTCTCAAGCTCTGCCTTTGTCTTGTCATCCAAGACCTTGGTATCGCGCAGGGTGGTGAGAATTTTGGTGTTGCGACGTAGGTGATCCAGAAGCTCCGATTCGAACTTCAGGACATCCTCCACGGCAATGGAGTCGAGCTTTCCGTTGGTACCGGCCCAAATCGAGACAACCTGCTCTTCGACGGGGTAGGGCGAGTACTGGGGCTGCTTCAGCAACTCGGTGAGCCTTGCCCCACGCGCCAACTGACGGCGGCTTGTGGCATCGAGGTCTGAGGCAAACATGGCGAACGCCTCCAAGGACCGGTACTGGGCAAGCTCGAGCTTGAGTGTTCCCGACACCGACTTGATCGATTTCACCTGCGCATCGCCACCCACACGAGACACCGAGATACCCACGTCCACGGCGGGACGCTGGTTGGAGTTGAAGAGATCGGACTGCAGGAAGATTTGACCGTCGGTGATGGAAATCACGTTGGTGGGGATGAAGGCCGAGACATCGTTAGCCTTCGTCTCAATGATGGGAAGACCCGTCATCGAACCGCCACCCAGTGCGTCTGAGAGCTTCGCACAACGCTCCAGAAGGCGAGAGTGTAAGTAGAAAACGTCTCCGGGATATGCTTCACGGCCTGGCGGACGACGCAGCAACAGGGAAACCGCGCGGTAAGCCTCGGCCTGCTTGGAGAGGTCATCAAAAATGATCAGCACGTGCTTGGAGTCATACATCCAGTGCTGACCGATTGCGGAACCGGTATAGGGAGCAAGGTACTTAAACCCTGCAGGGTCAGAAGCAGGAGCAGCCACGATGGTGGTGTATTCCATTGCCCCGGCGGCTTCGAGTGCACCCTTCACACCAGCGATAGTGGAACCTTTTTGCCCGATGGCGACATAGATACAACGAACCTGCTGCGTAGGGTCGCCGGTTTCCCAGTTGGCTTTTTGGTTGATGATCGTGTCGATGGCGATGGCGGTCTTGCCGGTCTGGCGGTCACCAATGATCAGCTGACGCTGACCGCGGCCCACGGGAATCATGGCGTCGATTGCCTTGATTCCGGTCTGCAAAGGTTCGTGAACACTGCGCCGAGCCATGACGCCCGGTGCTTGAAGCTCCAATGCGCGACGCTCTTTGCTCTTGATGGCACCCAAACCATCAATAGGGTTTCCGAGCGGGTCGACCACGCGTCCGAGGTATCCCTCGCCCACGGGCACGGAGAGAACCTCTCCGGTCCGGGTTACTTCTTGCCCCGCTTGGATGCCACTGAACTCGCCCAAAACAACCACACCGATTTTGTTCTCATCGAGGTTTTGTGCCAAGCCCAAGGTGCCATCGGCAAACTTGACCAGCTCGTTGGCCATGCACCCTGGCAGACCCTCCACGTGAGCGATGCCATCGGCGGCATCCACAACGTGACCGACCTCCGTGGTCGAGGCGGAACCGGGGTCGTAGGAACTAGCGAAGTCTTTGAGGGCTTCGCGGATTTCATCCGGGTTGATGGTGATTTCTGCCATGGTTCTTCCTTTTTTTGGGTGTTCTCAACGGCGAAACTTTCTGGCGCTAGCCAGCGAGTTTCGTTCTCAAATCTTGTAAACGAGTAGCAATACTGCCATCGATGATCATGTCCCCCACGCGAATGCGGGCACCACCGACTATGGAGGTGTCCACCTGCTCTGCGAGATAGTGTGCGCGACCAAATCGATTGGCCAGGAGGGCATCAATCTGTGAGCGCTGTGCTGGTTTCAAAGCCCGGGACACGTGAACAACGGCCAATCCCTTGCCGTGCTCGTCGGACACAATCTCTGCCGCGTGGTTCAACATCGCGCCGATCTTACGTCCCCGCGGGTCTGCCACGAGGTGAGCAGCAATAGCCGCGGCTTGAGTGGACACTTTCGTCCCGACGAGTTTTTTCATCAGCGCAGAACGCGCCGAGGCAGCGGCTCGCTTGGACCCTAAGCCCAGTTCGACATCGGCGTTGCCGTGCACGAGGGTGGAAATCGCGAGGAGCTCGCCCACGACATCAGCCGAGTCTCCCGCTGATTGCGCCGCCAGTCGAATTCCCATGTCCTCAAACGCCATCTGGAGGTCTTCAGGGCGCGACCAGCGAAGTTCCACACTCTGACTCATGAGAGCTTTCACATCCGTGGACAACGATGCAAAAGCCTTGTCAGCCAGCTTCTGACGCAAGGACACATCGAGGGAAGCATCGGCGAGTTGATTGCGGAGTGGTGGGGACGAAGACAACGCCAAGGCGGCAGCAAAAAGACCCTCTGCAAGCGCCATCGCGTCACCGCGTGCACCCGCCACAAAGGCCTTGGTCGCCGCCAAGGATTGATTCGTCTGTGCTCCCATGACTACTTCTTGGCCTTCCCCGCAGGCGCCTTCTTTGCCGCGGCTTTCTGGCCGGTGGCGGCGGACTCCTTATCGAGATCGGCCAAGAGCTTGTCGACGACTGAGGCCGCCTGGGCGTCCTCAGTCAAACGCTCCTGAACCACTGCCGAGGCGAGATCCAGAGCGAGAGTCCCCACCTCTTTGCGCAGGGACAACACAGCTTGCTGGCGTTCCGCCTCAATCTGAGCTTTCGCTGTTGCCGCAATACGAGTGGCTTCGCCCTGAGCGTCTTCCTTGATTTCGGCAAGGATTTTTGCGCCTTCCGCCCTGGCTCCATCGCGAATCTCAGCAGCTTCCGCGCGAGCGTCAGCCAGGAGCTTCGTGTATTTGTCCAGGGCTTCCTTGGCTTCCACCTGAGCGGATTCCGCTTCGGCAATACCACCCTCGATGGCGCTGGAGCGCTCATCAAGGGTCTTTTGAAGCCTCGGCAACACCAGGCGCCAGAAAAGCAGCAACACTAAAGCGAACGGAATGAGCGACCAGACAATGTCATAAATCGCGGGGATCAGCGGGTTTGTCGCTTCCCCTTCCGCTGCAAGAAGAAGTGCTTCTGTGGTCATAGTGAGGCCTAACCGGTGAAGATGAAGTATGTGGCGATACCGATGAACGCCAATGCTTCTGTAAAGGCGATACCGATATACATCAAAACTGTCAGGCGACCCTGAAGTTCTGGTTGACGAGCGACAGACTCAATAGTCTTGCCCACAACAATTCCCACGCCGATGGCGGGACCAATTGCTGCGAGGCCGTAACCGACCGTCGCGATGTTTCCGGATAGTTCGGCGATAACCGATGTTGCGTCCACTGGTGTTTCCTTCCATTGGGTCAGCCCGATGCCATATCGGGCTGAGGTTTAGTGTTCTTCCGCCAGCGCTAACTGGAGGTAGACGGCGGTCAAAAGGGTAAAGACGTAGGCCTGCAGCACTGCCACCAAGATCTCAAAGAACGTGAAGGCGATGCCAAAGGCAATGGTTCCAATTCCAAAGAAGCCCATCACCGAACCAGAGTAGAGGACGAAGAAATGGGTGGCGGAGAAGAACAGTACGAGCAAGAAGTGGCCGACCACCATGTTCATCAGCAACCGCAGAGTCAAGGTCACCGGGCGCAACAGAAAGGTGGAGACAAATTCGATGGGGGTCACGATGATGTACAGCGGCCAGGGGACGCCGGGGGGCAACAAGGAGTTCTTCAAGAAAGCACCGGGATGCTTTCGCAATCCGGCATAAATGAAAGCGAGGTAGGACACTACGGCCAAGACCAACGGCATCCCAATCACGCTGGTACCGGCGATGTTTATTCCTGGAATCACGCCTGTCAGGTTCATGAAGAGCACCAGGAAGAAAATCGTAGTGAGTAAGGGCAGGAAACGCTTCCCGTCCTTTTCTCCCAGCAAGTCTTCAGCGATGTTTACCCGAACCAGGTTCAAACCCATTTCCACAACGCCCTGGAAGCGACCGGGAATGACGCGCATCTTGCGGGTTCCCAACCAGAAGACCAGGAACAGAGCAACGACAGCAAACAAGCGAACCAGCACGATGCGGTTCATTTCAAAGATGGTGCCTTCAAAAAGAATGGCAGGAGGAAAAAATTCCTCAATTGTCGGGGGAGAGAATCCTCCGGCGTCACTGGCCGGGAACTGGATGAGTATCTCGGTGGCTTCAGCTAACAGCTCAGTCTCCAGTTTCGGGGCACACAGTTGTGCGGCGAACGACGTCGTTAGAGCACTGTATCAAACCCGGCTGGGAGGCACTAATCGAGGCTTCAGCTGGTGGTTTAGGCGAACCGGTCCGCTTCGAGAACGCGAAAAATTTCGAGGGAAGAAATAGTCCCCTCCCGGACGATCCGGAGTTTTCCCTGAGGTGAATCCAGAGAGGTCGCATCGATCACAGTGGAAAGGCTCTTCCCCGTTTTTTCGTCACCCGCAGCAACAATGACCGACACGGAATCCGCGAAGCGCTTGGCCAAAGCCTTCGGAGAAACCAGCGGAGATTGACCCAGGGCAAAGGCACTGGAATGCGCCAACGGGCCGGTTTCACTCAGCAATTCCAAAGCTATCCGGTTCGCTGGCATGCGAAGGGCCACGGTTCCGGCGGTGTCACCCAAGTCCCATGCCAAGGTTTCCCCCGCTCGGACAATCACAGTCAGTGCCCCCGGCCAGAATTCCGTCGCTAGCGCTTCCACCTCTTCGGGTACGGACTCAGCAAGAGCATTCAAAGTCGGAATTCCAGGCAGAAAAACGGACAACGGCGCCCGGTCTTGCATCCGCCTCGCGGCACGAAGCTTGTCGAGAGCCACGGGGTTGAAAGCATCTGCGACGAGCGCGTAGGACGTGTCCGTTGGCACACAAACAACTTCGCCCTTCCCAATGGCCATCCGGGCGTGACGCATTCCACTCAGCAACTCTGCCGAATTCGTGGTTGTGAAAACCAAAGCACTCACAACAAAAGGCTTTCCACAGCTTCGCGAAAATGGGCTGTGTACGCGGCGACAGCGCTTTTGGTGGAATCACGGCTCATCAGGGCCATGTTGTGGAAGGGCGTCATCAATATTCCTCGGCTCAACTCGTCCCCGTGCACAAGCTGTTGCTTCTCGCGGGCCCCGTTCGGCTAGATGCTACGGTACACCGATGTCGGTCAGGTGAGCCTGGCAACCTGCAGCCTGCGCCCTGGCGCAAAGTCATGTGGTGATTCTCGCAACTCACAGCGTAATTTCTGCGCCCTAGGTAGCGTCGGGGTCAAAAGGTGCGGCAACGCCCTGCGCCAACTTCTCTCGCTTGAGGGTCGAGGAATCGATCACGGCGGGCGCCGCATTCTCGATGGCAGCTGATGCGGGGCTCTCGTCCAGAGCCTCCCGAATAATGCGCCGCGGGTCATATTGCCGGGGATCGAGCTTCTTCCAGTCCATATCGTCATAGTCCGGCCCCAGTTCATCGCGCATACGATCTTTTGCCCCGGAGGCCATGTCGCGCAAGCGCCGGATCAGACGACCAAACTGTGCCGAATAGCCCGGCAGTCGGTCAGGGCCGATTAAAAACAGCGCGATGACGCCGATGAGCAGGAGCTTTTCCATCGAGAGGCCGAAAGTCACACTTTCATGCTAGCCGCTCACGGCTGGGGGCTTTCGGGCCTGGGTCACTCCCTGGGCGGGTCCCCCGGCAAGCTCACGTCAGACACGTAGGGCATGCGCGAGCGAGCCACCACAACGAGGTCGGTCACCAAGCCCACGAGAAGGGCGGCAACGATGGTCAAGAACAGAACCGTTCTATCGAGCCACCCCTGGTCGCCGAGCCAAAAAACCGCGGCGAGGAACACCACAAACTTAATGAGCCACGTCCCTAACACCGAGGCAAAGAAACCGGGGGCGAGAACATCACCCTTCCCCAGTCGAAATCCCCAGAGGATGCTCAAAGGGGTCAAACCCAAAAGGCCCAGTGCAATAGACGCGCCCACCAGAGCGCCCCACACCCCTGGGAGGTCAGACACAAGCGCGCCCCAAATTGCTGCCACGAAGGCAACCAGCGAGGTCATCACTAGGCCGGAGAGAAAAGCGGTTCGAACGACGCGGTTCACACTCATGCTGTCTCCTGGTCAATCAGTAGCGGATCGTCTTCTGATCGGTTATCGGGTGAGAGTGTCACCACGGTGGAACCAATGAGCCCCACGCCGATGATGGTGAGCGCCCAGTACCAGGGTACGAAAAGAAACATGAGAGTTCCAATGGCCAACACGGCGGTCCACGAATACAAAATCAATACCGCCTGTCGATGGGTGTGTCCCATATCGAGCAGTCGGTGATGGAGATGAGCACGGTCTGCATCAAAAGGCGACATCCCCCGGCGAAGTCTGCGCAACACGGCAAGGGAAAAATCGAGGAGAGGAACAATCAGAACCGCCAAAGGCAAAATCACCGGCAAGAAAGCAGGCAGCAACTGGGTGGGATTGAGGGCGCCGGGATCAATTTGCCCGGTGACCGAAATCGCACTCACCGACATCATTAACCCCACGAGAAGTGCACCAGAATCTCCCAAGAACAGCTTTGCCGGATTCCAGTTCAGCGGCAAGAAGCCCAAGAGCGAACCCGCCAGCAGAACGGTGATGATCGTCGCCAAACCAAAATAGGGTGCACCCTGGTCGCCCAGTGACAGCACAAAGGAATAGAGGAAGAAGACCCCGTTGGAAATGAGAGCGACTCCCACGACCAACCCATCGAGCCCATCAATAAAGTTGACGGCGTTCATCACGACCACGATCGCCAGAACCGTCAAAAGCAGAGACAAAGTGGGAGAAAAAAGTGTGAGTCCACCGATAGGGAGGGACACAATTTGGACGCCCTGCCACGCGACAACCCCCGCGGCAAGAAATTGACCAGAGAGCTTCGTCAGCCAGTCCAAATCAAAAATGTCATCCACGACCCCCAGCGCCAAGACGATAGCTGCGGCAATAAAGACGGTGATGATGGCACGGGGCGAAAGGAAGACATCGTCGAAGTAGCCGAGCTGACTAGCTACCAGCACTCCCGCTAGCATCCCGGCGAAAACCGCGATTCCCCCCAGGCGAGGGGTCGGAGTTTGGTGGACATCTCGCGGGCGAATTTCAGGGTGCCATTCGTAACGCTTGGCCAAGCGCAGGAGAACGTAGGCAACACCCAATGCGGTGGCTGCTGCCACTCCCGCAATCAAAAAGTAACCCATTAGCCCTCCCACTCCCCCGGAAGGAGGGAAACCAAAGCCTCAATGGGCACAACGCCGCGCCTCACCACTCGCCATGCGCCGCCCGCATCGACAGAGCTCGCATCAATAATCGTGGAGCCGGAGCTTCCTGGGGAATCGGAAAAGCTGTGGCCGACCGCACCAGCGTCGAGATAAACCCCCACACCCTCACCCAGCTGCGCAATCGCTTCATCCACACTCTGGGCTGGAAGCTGACCGGTGAGGTTGGCGCTGGAAACCGCCAGCGGTCCCACCAGACGCAACAACTCGAGAGCAACATCATGGGCTGGCATCCGCAAGGCGACTGTCCCCCCGGTATCGCCTATATCCCAGCTCACTTCCGGGGATGCCTTGAAAATAACCGTCAATGCCCCCGGCCAGAACCGCTCCAATGCAGGAGCAAGTGCTTCGGGAATGGAAGTCACCAGCGCGGTGGCCCGCTCGAGGTCGGGGATCAACACCGGTGGCGGCATGGCGCGCGAGCGACCTTTCAGCGCCAACAGAGCCTCCACCGCAGAGGCCCTAAAAGGGTCACACCCAATTCCATAGACCGTGTCGGTGGGCAAGACAATGCTTTCCCCACCAGCGAGGGCTTCGACGGCGGCTGTCATTCCCGCGAGGCGAGAGCCAGGCTCAGAAGCATCGAACCGTTGGGCTTGCATAGGCCCAGTGTACGTTGCCTCAGCGCGCCGGTCCCGGGCCTAGTCTGGGGTCATCATGCTTTTCATCTTTGACATGGATAACGTCCTCTACGACTATCACACCCGCCACAGGATGGACGCACTCACCGACATCACGGGGCTCGATTACCAGGATCTTCGCCGTCGCTGGTGGCACGACGAGGGGGAGTGGAAAGCAGAAGCTGGGGACCCCGATACCGGCGACGAATACTTGCGCCGGGTCAACGAATCCTTCGGCTCCAGCATTACCCGAGAAGACTGGGTTTCGATGCGCAAGGAAGCGATGGTGTTTAAGCCAGAGGTTCTCAGCGCGGTCGAATTCGCCACCCAGCACGGCCAAGTAACTCTTCTCACGAATAACGGCATGCTCATTGGAGAGCACCTCGCAGAGGTTGCCCCCCACCTTGCTCCCGTCTTTGGCAACCACCTCTTTGCCACCGCCCACTACGGAGCCAGAAAGCCGGACCCCCTGGTGTATCAAAGGGTGCTTGATCGATATGGCGCGCTCGCCTCAGACACTTTCTTTGTCGATGACACCCCGGAAAACTTACGGGGGGCCAATGAGGTAGGAATCACCACTCAGTGGTTTTCGCCTCATGACAACGGGAAAACGGTGATCTCTGCCATCACGGCATTCTTGGAAGCTCAGCCTTAGGGACGAAAACCGTGGGTGAACCGTTCTCGCTCCGCAAAGTCTTTTTCGGTGGAAACACTTCTCATGCCGGCTGAGTTCATAATTGCGCGGACGGCGTCGCCTTGAAGATTTGAATGCTCGATCGCAAGATAGCCACCAGGTCTGAGGTGGGAATTCGCCAGAGCTTGAATGTGATGGACAACATCGAGACCATCTGCTCCCCCGAACAGCGCCATCGCCGGGTCGTAGGTGGCGACCTCGGGATCATTGGGCACTTCAGAGACCGGGACATAGGGCGGGTTGGCAAGAATCATGTCAAAGGCTGAACCACCAAATTCCTCGGCACACTCGGCAACGCTCAAGGCCACCACGCGAATATTGGGGGCTAGGTTCTCGACGTTCTTCTCGAGGTATGCCAGGGCTTCAGGCGATGCTTCCACAGCACTCACGTTGGCGTGAGGGATGGCCCGGGCCAGCGAAATGGCAACCACACCGGAACCGGAGCAGAGATCAAGAATTCTCAAACCCTCCTCCCCCACTCCCATCGCAAGCGCTTGGTCGATTGCCGCTTCCACAAGAGCTTGGGTCTCGGGGCGGGGAACAAAGACACCGGGCCCCACACTCACTTCAAAAGACATGAAGGCCGCCGTGCCCGTCAGGTGTTGGAGAGGCTCTCTTTTCTCCCGTCTTGCCAGGAGCCTGTCCCAGTCCACTACCTGGTCAGCAGTGAGGCTTCTGTCCGTGTGCACCCATGCCAGCACTTCACCCCTAGACACACCCGTCACGTGAGCGAGGAGAAGTTCGGCATCAACCTGGGGAGAGGCAACTCCAGAGCGCGTTAAGCGCTCCGTGGCGTCTTTGAGGGCTGCCAGCAGTTGCATTACTCGGGATTCAAGGCAGCGAGACGCTCCGCTTCATCGGCCTCAATGCAGGACCGAATCACGGGCTCTAGTGCCCCATTGATCACCTGATCGAGGTTGTAAGACTTATACCCGGTGCGGTGATCAGCGATCCGGTTCTCGGGGAAGTTATACGTGCGAATTCTCTCGGATCGGTCCATCCCACGAATCTGGCTCTTCCTGGCATCGGACTGGACAGCGGCGAGTTCTTCCTGCTGTCGCGCCAGGATTCGTGCGCGCAGCACCCGCATTCCCGCCTCACGGTTTTGAATCTGGCTCTTCTCGTTTTGCATCGAGACGACAATGCCCGTGGGGAGGTGGGTGATTCGCACGGCGGAGTCAGTGGTGTTAACCGACTGACCGCCGGGGCCAGAGGACCGGAAAACGTCAATCTTGAGATCGTTTGTACTGATATCCAACTCTTCGGGTTCATCGACCTCGGGAAAAACGAGCACCCCTGTGGTTGAGGTGTGGATTCTGCCCTGTGACTCGGTGACGGGAACGCGTTGCACGCGGTGGACGCCACCTTCATATTTCATGCTCGCCCATACGCCTTCTGCAGGGTCGCTCGCATTGCTCTTGATGGCAACCTGGACGTTTTTGAAACCACCCATGTCGCTTTCGGTCTTATCGAGCACTTCTGTTTTCCAGCCACGAGACTCCGCATAGTGCAGATACATCCGCAACAAGTCAGCAGCAAACAAAGCGCTTTCTTCGCCACCTTCCCCGCCCTTAATTTCCATGATGACATCGCGCCCGTCATCGGGGTCCCGAGGAATCAACAAGGACCGAAGAGATTCGGTGGCCTCTGCAAGACCAGCTTCCAAAACAGGCACTTCGGCAGCCATCGACTCATCTTCACTGGCCATCTCTTGAGCCGCAGCCAGGTCATCGGTCAGTGCAACCATGCGGTCATGGGCTGCGATGATCTTGGAGAGCTGGGCGAAGCGCCGGTTCAGCTTTTTGGATAACCCTGCATCGGCGTGGACAGCGGGATCGCCCAGCTTCACTTGAAGCTCAGCGTGCTCCGCTATCAACGCGTCAACAGAATCAAACATGGTGCCCTAGCTACCGAGGTTCTTCTGCAAGGAAACCAGTGCCTCGACGTTCGAAGAGCTCGAAGACAGTGTTTTCACCACGGCCTGCAACCCCTCGAGCGCGGAATGGCCCGCCAATTTCTGACGGATCACGGCGAGCGCAGCGACCTCGTCTTTGCCGAGGATGGCTTCTTCTTTTCTGGTGCCGGAGCGAGCGATATTCATCGCTGGGAAAACCCGCGCCCCAGCGGCATGGGCGTCCAGGGTCAACTCCATGGTCGCGGCAGCAGAAATTTCGCTTGCAACGACGTCATCCATGGCAAGACCAGTTTCTGTCACCAGCGTCGCAAGCATCGTGAGCGAACCGCCACCTTCAATGTTGCGCGCAGCACCAAACAATTTCTTGGTCGGATACACCCACGCGGTGTCCATCGCTCCGGTGCGCGAACCGCCACCCAATCCCAACTGGTAGGCGCGAGCGAGGCGGGTCAAAGAATCCATCACCACAACAACGTCGTGTCCCAATTCCACCAATCGCTTAGCTCGCTCAATGGCAAGTTCGGCGATGGTGGTGTGATCATCCACCGAGCGGTCAAAGCTGGAGGCAATTACTTCGCCCTTCGCATCGCGCTGAACGTCAGAGATTGTCTCTGGCTGCTCATCGATAAGGACGACCATGAGGTGAGCATCCGGCGCGTTCTGGGCAACGGCCTGAGCCATTGCCTGAACCAGGTCAGACTTTCCCGTCTTCGTTGCTCCCACGATGACAGCACGTTGACCCTTTGCCACAGGGGCGAAGAGGTCCACCATCCGGGTGCCGAGGACATCGGCAGAGGTTTCCATCCGCAACTGCTCCGTGGGATACACCGCACGAAGAGCAGAGAACTCTGAGCGCGCACCGGCTTCGTCAACGCTTTGTCCATTGACAGTGTCCACGCTCACCAGAGCGTTGTATTTCTGCCGACCCTGGTGTTCACCGTCACGGGGCTGACGAATGGCGCCGATCACAGCGTCGCCCTTGCGCAGGTTATATTTCTTGACCTGTCCCAAAGACACATAAACGTCGGTGGGTCCAGGCAAGTAACCCTGGGTGCGAACGAAAGCGTAGTTATCGAGAACATCCAGAATGCCCCCGATGGGAATCAACACGTCATCATCGGAGACTTCGGGTTCACCCTCTTCGCCGAAACTGCCGCGTCCACGACGACGGTCGCGACCGCGACCGCGGGAGTTGCCGCTGTTCCGGCTGCGTGCTCCGCCTGCCTCGGCGCCGTCATCACTGGAGTCGTTGCTGTCGGAACCCTCGGACCCGGTGGCCTCTGCGGCTTCGGTTTTCGCGGGAGCGCTGGAGCGGCGACGCTTGGGGCGCTCACTCTCCTCGGCGGGCTTAGGCTCGCTAGGTTTGTCCTTTTCTGCCGGCGCGGTGATCTCGGTGGTTGCCGAGCTCACGCGGCGGGGGGCGCGCTTGCGAGTGGGGGTGGATTCACTTGAATCACTGGTACTGGGGGTTGAAGAACTCTCTTGTTCCATGGTCTCTCCTTATTGTCTGCCACGAATGTGGCGATCGAAATGCTGTCAACCTCTTCCTCACCACAGTGGGGGCTGAAGGAGCCTGCGGCTCCTCTGTCACGAGTGACCCTCACGCCTTTTTAAAAACGAGGCGGTGTGGTGATGAGGTAATCCGGAGCGCTAACTGGGGTCAGTCCGCGAGCGCCGGAAGCTCTTCTACTGTAGCACCCCGCTCATCGACGGTCAGCATATGGCTCGACCATACGCCTCCCTGATGAGCATCCACTACTTTTTGTACCTCAAGTCGCTGGGCGGGGTCGGAGCACAAAATCAGCACCGAGGGGCCTGCCCCTGAGACCACAGCAGCAAACCCTGCGCTACGCAGGCTTTGAAGCAAAGCATCGGTGTCCTTCATCGCGCTAGCTCGGTAGTCCTGGTGCAGACGATCTTCGGTGGCCTCGAACAACAGCTCGGGGCTTTGAATCAGGGCCGCAATCAGCAAGGCAGACCGAGAAAGGTTGAAAATCGCATCTTGGTGGGGGACAGTTTCTGGCTGCAAGCTTCTCGCCAACTGGGTCGACATGCTGGCATCTTCGGGAACGGCAACCACCAAGGACACTCCGCGATGCACGCTGAGCTTCTTGTGCTTGGGGCCGTCATCTCTCATCCAGGCAATCGTGAGCCCGCCAAAAAGGGAGGGCGCAATATTGTCCGGGTGGCCTTCCATGTCTGTTGCCAAGGCGAGCAGCTCTTCGGGGGTGAACTCCACTATCCCTTCGAGCAAACCCTTCGCAGCCATCACACCAGAGACGATGGCTGCGCCGGAGGAACCGAGGCCTCGCCCGTGCGGAATGACGTTAGTGGCAATCAGATCAATTCCCGGCATGTCGATGTTTTTTGAAGCAAAGGCGTGAGCCATCGATCGAGCGATGAGGTTGGTTTCATCCGTGGGAACTTCGCCTTCTCCCACGCCATGAACGCTCACATGGACCCCCGAGCCTTCACGAACGGTGGCCTGCAAGGTGTCCTCAATCGTGAGGGCCATGCCGAGCGTGTCAAAACCCGGGCCAAGATTCGCGGTGGTGGCCGGTACCCGAACGCTCACACTCCGTCCAAGAGCGATAGGTGTACTCATTTCGCAGCCCCCAATCCCAATACTTCAGCGATATGGGCTGGGTCAATCGGAACTTTGGTGGGTTGAATCTCAGCGCCCAAAGAATCTTTCAGGGCCCAGCTCGGGTCCTTCAACCCGTGCCCGGTAACAGTCAGCACCACGGTTGCGCCCTTGGGAATCGATCCCGCTTCAAGGCGTTCCATCAAACCGGCAACGCTGATGGCAGAGGAGGGCTCCACAAAAATGCCCTCCTCTTGGGACAATAACCGGTGGGCGGCAAGAATGCCCGGGTCATCAATCGCTCCGAAGTAACCATTGCTATCTTCGCGGGCAGCAAGAGCGAGGTCCCAGGACGCAGGATTGCCAATCCGGATTGCGGTGGCAATCGTGTCGGGGTTTTTCACCCGCTCCCCCGTGACAAAAGGCGCGGAACCGAGGGCTTGGAATCCAAACATGCGGGGCATCTGGTTGGTGGCGCCCCGTTTGGCTTCTTCCTTATAGCCCCGGTGGTAGGCGGTGTAGTTTCCGGCATTCCCTACCGGCAGAAAGTGAAAGTCTGGCGCTTTCCCCAACACGTCAATAACCTCAAACGACGCGGTCTTTTGTCCTTCGATCCGGTCATTGTTTACCGAGTTCACCAAGTGGATCGGATAGTTCTCTGCTAAATCTCTTGCAATATCCAAACAGTCATCGAAATTGCCAGCGACCTGCAGAACGTGAGCATTATGAGCGATGGCTTGAGAGAGCTTCCCCATCGAGATTTTGCCATCGGGCACAAGCACGGCACTAGTGAGTCCACCGTGGGCGGCATAGGCGGCAGCCGAAGCGGAGGTATTTCCGGTGGAAGCACAAATGACGGCTTTCGCACCGTGCTCCTTGGCCTTGGTGACCGCCATCGTCATACCGCGGTCCTTAAAGGAACCGGTGGGGTTCATTCCTTCAAACTTAATCAGAACGCGAACGCCCGTTCTGGCCGAAAGGTTGTGAGCTTCAATGAGCGGTGTCCCGCCCTCACCGAGGCTGACGACCGGGGTGGCCCTGCTGACGTCCAGCCGATCGGCGTATTCATGGATTACTCCGCGCCACTGCCGAGAACCCCGGCTGTGTCGCGGTCCTTTGGGCCGCTGGCGAGAAAAAAACCCTTTCTTAGCCACGATTAGCCCTCCACTCTCAGAACATTGGTGACTCCAACAACGACAGGGTTTGCAGCGAGTGCGTCAACGGTTTCCCGTCCTCGAGCCTCGAGTGCGCTGTGAGTCTGAATGACCAGCGTAGCGGTCTCAGACCCACTCGCCCCTTCGCCACTGGCACTTTGATGCAAGGTTTCTACCGACACATCGTGGTCACTAAATACCTGTGCGATGGCCGCCAACACACCCGGCTGGTCCTTCACCACCAAGCTAATATTCAGCCTGCTTGCGACGTGGTCCAGGGGAATGCTGGGAAGGTCTGCGTGCGTGCTCTCCCCGACACCAGGACCCCCGGCAACGTGGCGCCTCGCGGCAGAGACGACATCTCCCAAGACGGCGGATGCCGTTTCCGCACCACCGGCACCTGCCCCATAAAACATGAGAGGGCCGGCTGCTTCCGCTTCCACATAGACCGCGTTATTGGCGCCATGAGCGGCAGCAAGGGGATGAGACCTGGGGATCAAGGTGGGGTGAACCCTAGTGCTGACCCCTTCGCGGCCCGTGGCAGCGTCGAAGCGTCGTTCACAAATTGCCAGCAGCTTGATGACGTGACCGGATTTCTTTGCTGCCTCTATCTGTTCCGCGCTCACCGCCGTGATGCCTTCGCGATATACGTCCTCGAGCGGGACTGCCGTATGAAAAGCGAGGGAGGAAAGTATGCACGCTTTCTGGGCGGCATCAAACCCCTCGATATCTGCTGTGGGATCCGTCTCGGCGTAGCCCAGCGCGGTGGCCTCGGCGAGGGCTGCATCAAAGCTCAAGCCTTTGGAGTCCATGTGATCCAAAATAAAGTTTGTCGTCCCGTTCACGATGCCCATGATTTTTGTCACACGGTCCCCTGCCAAGGAATCTCGAAGCGGGCGAATGATGGGAATCGCGGCGGCAACCGCTGCCTCGTAATAAAGCTGCGCGCCTACCCGGGCTGCAGCATCAAACAGCTCCGGTCCGTGCTCAGCAAGGAGCGCCTTGTTCGCTGTGACAACATCCGCTCCCGAACCCAGCGCCTCCAGAATCAGGGTGCGGGCCGGTTCAATGCCCCCCATGAGTTCCACCACAATGTCGGCTTGGAGAATCAACGAGTGGGCATCGGTGGTCAGTAATTCAGCGGGAAGGGGCGCGCTTCGCTCGGCAGTGAGATCACGAACGGCAACCCCGATGAGGGAAAGGCCTGCGCCAGAGCGCGAACCTAGTTCGGCGGCTCCCTCAAGAAGTCGGTGGGCCACTTGGGCTCCCACCGTTCCTCCCCCTAGCACGGCGACGCGGAGGTCACGATAGTTATCTTTCATTCTTTAGCTCCCAGCCTTCACAGAGAATCCTTGATCCCTTGCCAACACGTCATCAATGCTTTCCCCCGCGACCATCAAGAAATGGCGCCCGTCCCGAACCCCAATCATGGGGGGCCGTCCCAGAGCGTTGTAATTACTCGAAAGTGAATAGCAATACGCCCCCGTCGTTGGGACGGCCAGCAAATCACCGGGGGCAACATCTCCGGGGAGGTACTCCTCCGAAACAACGATGTCACCGCTTTCGCAGTGTTTGCCCACCACCCGCACGAGGGCCGGTTCCGCCTCAGATTCACGAGAAGCAATCCGAGCACTGTAGCTGGCGTGATACAGCGCTGGTCGCGCGTTATCGCTCATTCCGCCATCGACACTCACATACAACCGGGTGGCTTCGCTCCCCTGGTCATCGTGAACCACGACCGGCTTCGTGACACCCACGGAATACAGTGTGACTCCTGCAGGACCAGCGATTACTCGCCCGGGCTCAAAAGCCAGGACAGGCAAAGGGATGCCATATTTCGAAGCTTCGAAAGCAACGTGATCCACAATCTGGTCCATCATCGCTCCAAGCTCCATCGGGTCATCGGCTTCGGTATAGGCAATTCCAAAACCGCCACCCAGGTTGATCGTCGCTACCGGGCCGTCCTCCAACAGCTCTCGATAGAGCGCAATGAGTCGGGTTCCCGCTTCCAGGAATCCCTCGACCTGGAAAATCTGTGACCCAATGTGGGAGTGGAGACCCTCAAAGTGCAGGTTTTTACTTCCACGAATAACCGCTACGAGCTTCGCGGTTTCTGCGGGAGAGAGGCCAAACTTCTGGTCTTCCCGCGCCGTCGCGAGATATTCGTGCGTGTCAGCGTGAACGCCGGTGTTGACGCGCACCATAACGGGAGCGACCATCCCCAGCGCACCCGCGATGCTATCGATGCGCTCTGCCTCGATCGGCGCATCAATCACGATGCATCCCACCCCCGCTTCCAACGCCGCGGTGATTTCTGACTCAGATTTATTGTTCCCCTGGAATTCCAGTGAGCTCGCTGGGGCTCCGCCGGCAAGCGCTATTGCCATTTCGCCGCCACTGGCAACGTCAAAGCCCAAGCCCTGCCCGCTCACCCACTGCACGACATGTCCCGTGATGAGGGCTTTGGAGGCGTAATAAACGTGACCCACGGTTGCGTTTCGCTCACACGCCCGTGTGACGATGTTATGAAAATGTTTCGCTCGTAATTCGAGCTCTTCCTGGTCAACAACATAGAGCGGTGATCCATAGGCGCTAATCAGCTCAGAAGCTGGGACACCGCCAAAGACCAGTTCACCCTCAGTGTTGCGCACGGCACTCCCCGGCCACACACCCTCGCGGAGGGCGTTGGCATCGTCTGGCTTACTGAGCCAGGACGGGGAAAGCGGGTTAGACATGGACTCGCACGAACCTCACGGGTGGGGAGTTGGGTGTGAGGCGAGCGAACCTGGATTGGTTCCTGAAGCCACCCCCAGGATAGCGAAGTATGTCTCCGAGCTCACATTCTTGTGGGGGCACTGACGCCGAGGAGGCCCAACCCGTTTCGCAACACCTGTCCGGTGGCATTATTCAGGGACAACCTGGTGTGGTGCACCGGCTCGATTGGGTTATCCCCCTGCGGGGTGACCCGGGCCGAGTCATACCACCGGTGATACACCGCAGCGACTTCTTCGAGGTAGCGGGCAACCCTGTGAGGTTCCCGCAGTTGCGCTGCCTGCACAACAACGCGGGGGAAGTCCGCAAGTGATGAAATCAAAGCCGCCTCGGTGGGTTCGCCCAGCAGTGCAGGGTCAAAGGTGGCGGTAGTCACTCCCGAGCCTTCGGCATTTCTCGCGACCTGGTGGGTTCTGGCGTGCGCGTATTGAACATAGAAAACGGGGTTGTCGTTGCTGCGTTTGGTGAGGATTTCTGGGTCCAAACTCAGCGGTGAGTCTGCGGGGTATCGGGCAAGCGAATAGCGAAGCGCATCCACGCCCAACCATTCCCTTAGGTCATCGAGTTCGATAATGTTGCCCGCGCGTTTGGAAAGCTTGGCACCGTTGATGCTCACCAGCTGCCCGATAAGAATTTCCACATGTGTATCCGGGTCATCTCCGGCAGCCCCCGCAAGGGCTTTCAGGCGATGAATATAACCGTGGTGATCCGCGCCCAAAAGGTAAATCTTTTTGGCGAACCCACGATCCGATTTGGAAAGGTAATACGCGGCATCCGCCGCGAAATAGGTATAGACGCCATTGGCACGACGGATTACCCGGTCCTTGTCGTCACCAAAGTCAGTAGTGCGCACCCAGATTGCGCCCTCTTCATCAAAGACGTGACCGCCTTCGCGCAGGCGCTCCACGGACCCGTCAATCAGACTTACGCCATCTGCCCCTTTTTCGTGGAGGGTGCGCTCCGAGAACCACACACCAAATTCGACGCCGAAAGACTCCAAGGATTTTTTGATGTCAGAAAGCTGAAGGTCATACCCGGTATCACGGGCGCGGGAAACCGCCTCGTCTCGCGGGAGCTCCGCGATGCCTTCTTCGCAAGCAAGCACCCTCGCTGCAAGCTCCTGGATATATAAACCCTTGTATCCCGACTCTGGCGGCTCTTCCCCCAGGATGCTGGCGAGGATAGATTCACCAAAGGTGTCCATCTGTAAACCGGCGTCATTGATATAGAACTCGCTGGTCACGGAGGCGCCGGCGTATCGCAACACCCGCACCAAAGAATCCCCCAGTGCCGCCCACCTCGTGTGCCCAATATGGAGTGGGCCGGTGGGATTGGCGGAAACAAACTCAACGTTGATGGTGTCGCCAGCTAGTGCACTGCCGGAGCCATAGCTTTCGCCGCTGGCAAGAATAATCGATACCAGCTCACCCGCTGCGCCCGCTTCAAGAGTGATGTTGATGAAGCCTGGTCCCGCCACGTCGGTGGAGGCAACACCCTCCAACCCATCGATGTCGCGGGCTAGTTCCTGGGCAAAATCCCGGGGGTTCATCCCGGCGCCTTTGGCCAATTTCAAAGCAATCGAGGTGGCCCAATCCCCATGGTCTTTGTTGCGGGGCCGCTCCAGTGCAACGTCAACAGATTCGGGGACATCAGCACTGTCCAGCGCTTTCAGTCGAGAAATCGCTAGTTCAGCGATGAGATCTGCAAGCGCCTGAGGATTCACAAGCGCTAAGCCTACCCTCGGGTGTATTGCCAGCCCTCGAGGTTGTAACCTAAGGGGGTTCCTGGGCCCCCATAGCTCAGGGGATAGAGCGTCTGCCTCCGGAGCAGAAGGCCGCAGGTTCGAATCCTGCTGGGGGCGCTTCCTGCTCGCGGGCGCCTCACCACCTTTCAGGCAAGGCCCCTTCTTTGTTCCCGCGAGAGTGTCACTCCCCGGGCGTGATGTGGTCAGGACTTTCGTGGTTTTGCAGGAATTCAAAGAGTTCCACATCGTCCACGCCTGGGAACATGCCACCGCGCAACGGTGAGAGCACGTGCGCGTGAAGCCTGGCGCTCGTCCACGCCTTCCCGGCCCATTTTGAGCGCATGTCCTCCGGCGCGTTTCGACAGCAACCACGATCAGGACACCTCGAAGCTTGTCTGGCCTGGGTATCGCGGCCCCGGAACCATTTGGCATCTTCAAACGTGACTCCAACGGTGATCGAAAATTCATCCGTGGCGGAGGTACCTATTTGGGTAGATTCCCAAAAAGTTCCTTCCGGGGTGTCGGTGAATTGGTAATACTCGGTGGTGCGATTTGTGCGAGCAAAGGCTTCGCGAGCGCTCCAGTGACGACACACAATTTGACCCTCGGGCGATCCGAAAACATCCACTGGGAGCACCAAGCCATCGTTTTCATAGGCCTTGTAAATGACTCCGTCATCGCCGACGCGCAAGAAGTGAAGGGGCAGACCCAGATGGGTCGTCGCCAGATTCATCAATCGCAGCCCCGCTGCCTCGTGTGTCACGCCGAAGGCGTCGCGGAAATCTTCCACAGCAAGGTTTTTTTCTTTCTTTGCCTGGGTGAGAAAATCCACTGCTTGGGTCTCTGGCATCAGACAAGCGGCGGCAAAGTAGTTAATGTCCAGACGCTGTTGCAAAAACTCTTCATACGTTTCAGGGACACGGTGTTGGAGCACCTGATGGGCGATTGCCTGAAGGGCGAGGGACCGCAACCCGTGACCGCCGGGAATTGATGCGGGGGGTAAATAGATTCGACCATTCGCCAGGTCGGTCACGCTGCGAGCGCTGCGCGGCAGATCACCCACGTGCACAATCTCTAGCCCGAATCGTTGAGCCATCATCGCTACTTCTCGGTGGGTCAGCGCTCCCATGGAGTCGTGACCGATGGAGGCAACAAGCTCAGAGGCGAGAGTTTCTAGGTCCGGTCGGTAGTTGTCAATCTCCCGCATCCCCCGACGCAACGCAGTATGGGCTCGCCGTGCTTCCTCAGGAGTCGCCAGCGCGCGTTTCTCCCGCCGAACAAGCTCTGCGTGCAGCGCCAAGAGGGTCTTCAGTTGCTCATCGTTGAGAGATTTGGTGATTTTGAGCGGCGGCACCCCGAGGGAAGCAAACAGCGGACCCTGTTGCGCGGCTCGCCAATCTCGCTCCAGTTGAGCTCGCTCGCTCGGGGCAGAGTCATCCAATAGCTGTGCCATCTCGACTCCGAGTTCCTGGCACAACGCTGTCAGCACGCCCACTTTGGCTTCTCGCTTGCCGGTCTCGAGCAAAGAAAGGTGGCTGGGGGTTATCCCTAACCGACCGCTGAGTTCTCCCAACGTGAGTCCCGCACCCTGTCGAACATGCCTCATTCTTTGGCCTAAAGCCATGATTTCCACCATAAATTCGACAATACAACAAAAACGTGGATTTTTGACAGTCAAATTGGTCATAGGTTAACCCTCTTATTGACAAGAGTGGGAGAAACACCTTCCCTAGGAGCCAATGATGTCCATCACACAAGAGAACCCAACCCTTCTGTCGCCCCTGTCAAGCTCGCCCATCATTCGCGATGGCGTCCAGGATTGGGTAAACGCTCTGGTGGAGCTGATGCGACCGGACTCTATCCATTGGTGCGATGGATCAGCGCAAGAGGCAGCGCACCTCACCCGCGTGCTGGTGGAGCAGGGGACACTTCACCCGTTGAACCCTGATCTTCGGCCCAATTCTTATGTGGCACGGAGCGAACCCAGCGACGTTGCGCGAGTCGAAGCTCGCACCTACATCTGCTCCCGCGAGGAAGCAGATGCAGGCCCGACCAACAACTGGGAAGACCCGGAGCTGATGCGAGAAAAACTGCGGGAGCTCGCCCGGGGAAGCATGGCGGGGCGAACACTGTATGTCGTGCCCTTTTCCCTGGGGCCCCTCGGCTCACCGCTAGCGCGAATGGGTGTTCAGGTGACCGATTCTGCCTATGTCGCGCTCAACCTGCACATGATGGTGCGGGTGACCGAGGAAGTGTGGGGGCGCATCGACTCCGGCGCCAACTGGGTCAAATGTATCCACACGGTGGGCGCACCGCTCGCACCCCACCAAGTGGATGTTGCGTGGCCGTGTAACGACACGAAATACATCTCTCACTTCCCGGAAGGTAGGGAAATTTGGTCCTACGGATCGGCCTACGGCGGCAACGCGCTCCTTCCCAAAAAAGCTTTTGCCCTGCGCATCGCCTCTGTTTTGGCCAAAGAGGAAGGCTGGCTTGCCGAGCACATGCTTCTGGTTAAGGTGACGAGCCCAGAACAAAAGTCCTACAACATGGTCGCCGCCTTCCCCAGCGCTTGCGGGAAAACAAACTTTGCCATGATGCAGCCTTCCCTCCCCGGCTGGAAGGTGGAAACCCTTGGGGACGACATTGCCTGGTTGGCGCCGGGTAAGGACGGCAGACTCCGAGCCATTAATCCCGAAGCCGGTTTTTTCGGTGTTGCGCCAGGAACGGGTCCCGGGACCAACCCTGTTGCCATGAACATGCTCTGGGGAAATGCAATATTCACCAATGTCGCAACCACTGCTGAGGGTGATGTGTGGTGGGAGGGCCAGTCCCCCGAAGCTCCTGAAGGACTCACCGACTGGAAGGGTGAACCCTTCAACCCCGCGCTTGGCGAGCACGCCGCCCACCCAAACTCTCGCTTCACGGTCGGCTTGGAACAGTGCTCCACCCTGGCGCCAGAGTGGATGGACCCCGAAGGGGTCGTGGTGGATGCCATCATTTTTGGGGGGCGGCGCTCCAGCACCGTTCCCCTCGTTCTGGAGGCCAGAGACTGGAACCACGGGGTGTTTCTCGGAGCCACGATTGCCTCGGAGCAAACTGCCGCCGCGGAAGGAGAGGTCGGCAAAGTCCGCCGAGATCCCTTTGCCATGTTGCCATTTTGCGGCTACAACATGGGTGACTACATGGGTCACTGGCTTGAAATGGGAAACACTTTGCGCAAAACGGGTCGACTCCCTCGCATCTTTCAGGTGAACTGGTTCAGAAAAGACGAAGCAGGCCGCTTTGTGTGGCCGGGGTTTGGCGAGAACTCGCGCGTTCTCGAATGGATGGTGGACCGCTTGGAAGGGCGTGTGTCAGCGACCGCCAGCCCCCTGGGCTGGCTCCCCACAGCGCTCAATATCGACGGACTCGCCCTGAGCGCAGGAGAGCTGGAGGTGCTACTACACGTGGACCCGGAGGAACACGAGCGAGAACTCGAAGAGGCCGCGACCTTTCTTTCCACCTTTGGCTCCAGGCTCCCCGCAGGCATCAGCGCCGAGCTCGAATCAACCCGAGTGCGCCTTCGCCAGTGACTGGATAGGCTCGATATATGGCAGACCATAGCGGGCGCAAGGTCACACTCGACCAACAGGGGAACCTCCTTCTCATCGGACTCAACCGTCCCGAGAAGCGCAATGCCGCCGACACCGAGATGCTGTCCCAGTTAGCGCTCGCCTATGGCGAGCTGGAGAAAAATCCTGATCTTCGAGTGGGGGTTGTGTTTGCTCACGGCGACCACTTCACAGCCGGTCTTGACCTCGTCGACGTGGGCCCAGCACTTCAATCGGGCGCCGGGCTGCCCATACCTGATGGCGGTCTTGACCCCTGGGGAATCTCCACCCACCAGGTGTCAAAACCCGTGGTTGTGGCAGTGAAGGGAACCTGTTTCACCCTCGGGGTGGAACTCGCCCTGGCTGCTGACGTCGTGATCGCCCACCAAGACACGGTTTTCGCCCAACTAGAAGTAGCTCGGGGAATTTTGCCTTTTGGTGGCGCCACCACGCGGATGCCGATGGCCGCGGGTTGGTCACAGGCAATGCGGTGGCTTCTCACCGCCGAATCATTTAGTGCGCATCAGGCGCAAGCTATGAATATCGTCACCGAAGTAGTTGGCGAAGACCCGATGGATCGAGCACAAGAAATCGCTGAACGCATTGCCCAGCAGGCGCCGCTTGCCGTGCAAGAAACCCTGGCCTCTGCTCGAGCAGCCCTCAGCGGGCGTGAGCGGGAACACGGAGAGCTCGCCCATCGCCTCGGACGGCTCATGGCAACCGCCGATATGCAACGGGGTTTACAGGCTTTCATGACGAAACAACCGGCGACTTTTGAGGGCAACTGAGTTTTTCAGGCTATTCGTGGACAAGGGTAAGGATTTATGGCTCGCACCGCAGTAATTACCGGCGCCAGTGGTGGAATTGGTGCTGAGGTGGCCCGCGAGCTTGCTCGCAGGGGTTGGCGAATTGCTGTCGTGGGGCGCAATACCTCGCGAACGGAAGAAGTCGCCCGAATGGTCGATGGTGTTCCTTTTGTCTGCGACTTTGATCGCCTCGATGATGTTCGCGAACTAGCCGAGACCCTGGACACCCGATACGAACGCATTGATGCGATTGTCAATAACGCAGGCGGCATCGTTGCTCAGCGACAAGACAGCGCGGACGGCCACGAGCTAACGCTCCAGCGCAACGTGTTGGGTGCAGTGGTTTTGACCGAGCGACTTGTCCCCAAACTGATGCAGACTCGCGGTCGGGTTATTCACACCTCATCGCTCGTTTCCCGATTTGGGCGGATCGCCATCAACGATGTCGGGTACGCCAAGCGCCGATATGGGGCAGGGTGGTGGCCCTACGCCTCCGCCAAACTTGGGGTCATTCTCTATGCGCGCTCGCTCGCAGAGCGCACGGGCTTGGAAAGTTACCCGGTGCACCCCGGTTACGTGCGCAGCGGTTTTGGGGCAGAGTCTCGCAGCGGTCGGTTGATTTTGAGCCTCTCGGGATGGATGCAGATTTCCCCCGAAGCCGGGGCATCATCCCTGGTTCACGCGGTGGATACTCCCGAGCTGGGTGTGCCCAACGGAACGTATTTCGATGGGTTGACACCCAATGGGCCCACCCACCCCGCTGCCTGGGATAGCAAGCTGATTACGGCATACTGGCGGGAGATAGCCCAGCTCACGGGAACCCCGGTTGAGCACCAACAGGCGACATAAAAGGAAACCCGATGGCGTTACGTGCTCGAGCAGTTGTATCCCTCACTCTTCTGGGTGGCCTCGTGGTGGCGCTTGGCGGTTGCTCAATTCTTGATTCACTCGGGCTTGGCGCTACCACCGACCAGGCAGCTACCCCAGAGGTCTCCTCCGAGACCAGTGCGCCAGAAGGCAGCAGCGCTGAAGAGGCGCAAGAGTTGGAAGAGGTCACGGTGGCGCCCGAAGGGCTCACCGTCCCGCCCTGCGAGTCTCTCTACTCGCCCGTTCAGACTGCGGCTCTGCTGGAGGAGGTCCGCGTCAATATGGGGGACACCAGCGAAGGTGTCGTCGGTTTTGGGACAACCAATCCCGAATTGGTCGCAATCCTTAGTGCCATTCGAAGCGATGTGCGAATTTCTTGCACCTGGTATTTGCCAGCAAGCGAAAGCGTGTCTGTCACCTCGATAGCCATTATCGGTGGCGATGCAACAGATACTGTCACCGGCCTGCTGAATGGGCTCGATACAGCACGCTCCAGCACCGGAGGCGGAACACTCTGGACCCTGGACCAGGCAGCCGCCGGGGAGTCGCCAGATTTCATGGTGACGGAGTCGCATTTTGTCGTTGCCACACCCTGCCCCTCTGCCCTTGCTGAAGAAACGTGTGCCGTATGGGTCAGCACGAACTACACGTTCGGCGCAGCCGAGGCTTTGACTCTTGATGCCGCCTCGCACCTCGGAGTTTTTGCGCCCTAAGGTCCAAGGATTTCGCCGGTATGCCAGCGGAGATTTCAAAGCGCGCGCTCCTATACTTTCCAGCAAGGAGGTCCCCATGGCTGCACCGTTACGGCACCCGCTCATCACTGCTGCAGCGGCTGTTGTGTTGGTGATCCTCACCGGGTGTGGTGGAACGAGCGAGCTCACCCTCGAAACAGACATCTCCGTGGTAACGACTGCCCCGCCACCAGAAGCCCCTCCTGCACCCCTCGTCTTCATGCCGCCAACCAGCTGCGCCGATCTCCTCCCGCCCGCTTTTATAGAGGAGTTTGCGTCGGAAGGGATCGCGCTTCTGAGAGGGCCGGGCAGCCCCAGCGCAGAACCCATCTACACCGATGGCCAAACGCCAGAAGAGCTTGTAGGTGGTCTGTCCTGTCTGTATGGCCTTCCCAATGACGAAGATTCAGGCCTCAGTATCTTGCTAAGTGCCGCCCCCATTGACCCGGCTATTCGACCCACGGTTATCGCGGATCTCATAGCGCAGAACCTGAACGTGGGCCAAACGCTCGACGGAACCGGCTTGACCTACTGGATTTGGGGGGATGACGCAATTGTTTCTGCCCTCCACAATGAGCTGTTTCAGGACGCGTGGTATTCCGCGCTCGTACAACCCGGTGGTCGCCCCGCGTATGACCAAGGCGCCGCTCTCGTAGCGGCCATGCGCAGCTCGACTACGCAGTAGTTTCTCCCGGTGACCCAGAGTATGGAATCTTTCCTGCTCTCCCAGCTTTCCCCTGCCTGGAAAAGAACGCTTGGCCCAAACGCGTTGGCAGAGCTGACATTGATTGGCGCACGGCTCGATTCTGACTATTCCCGAGAAACGATCGCACCCCCACCCCACCTGGTGATGAGGGCGTTTAAGATCGAACCAGACCAGGTCCGAGTCATCATCATCGGTCAGGACCCATATCCCGGTGCCGGCATGGCATCGGGCTTAGCGTTCTCGGTGAATCGAGATGTGTCGCCGCTGCCGGCAAGCCTGAAAAACATTCGCTGGGAACTGCAGAGCGACCTCGGGTTGAATCTGCCCCCACATGGCGATCTTTCGGCGTGGTGCTCGAGAGGGGTGCTGTTACTCAACCGCCACCTCACCACGCTGAGCGGGACAACGGGCGCCCACCAGGACGTGGGATGGGGCGCTTTCACCAGTGCTGTGGTGCGCAGCATCGCCCAGTCTGGGCGCCCCTGTGTGGTCATCTTGTGGGGGCGCGAAGCGCAGAAACTTGCAGTCGACTGCGGGGACCTACCCGTCGTCGCTTCCGCTCACCCGAGTCCCCTGTCCGCCCGAAGAGGCTTTTTCGGCTCGCGGCCGTTTTCGAGGACGAATCACATTCTGGAAAAAGCAGGGCTCGCTCCCCTAGATTGGACTCTCAAAGAGGGGGACTGATGCTCGAGCACGAATACCAACCACGACGCAAACGTCCCCGCGCTGGTGCGCCACCCGCACCTCTTCCCGCCGAGTTCACCTACATACTCAGGGAGGCAACACTTCAGGACATGCCCGCCGTCTTGGCGCTGTATCGGCACTATGTCCGCAATTCTGTCGTGACTTTTGATGAAAAGGCTCCCACGCTGGCTGCCTACAAGTCCCGTTTTCTCCACCTCCAGAAACTAGGCTATCCCTTTCGCTTGGCGCTCTCCCCGACGGGCACCCTCCTAGGTTTTGCCTATGTTTTCCCCTTTCGAGAGAAATCTGCTTTTCGCAAAACTGTCGAGAGCTCTCTCTATTTGGGCCCAGCAGCGATCGGTCGCGGGCTCGGCCGAACACTGCTGGGTGACCTCATTGAACACTGCGAAAAAGCAGGGCTCAAGGAAATGATTGCGGTAATTGCTGACCAGGGAGCAGAGGCCTCCCTCGCATTACACACCCGGTTTGGCTTTAAGGAAACAGGCCGAATGGGGAAGGTGGGCTACAAATTTGACCGTTGGCTCGGCATCATCATGATGCAAAAATCTTTGAATTAAATTCCTTGTGTTACTCCCGGTTACCTCGCCGCGTGCGGGGCGGGGTAACTCCGACATATCCTTTCTTTCACGTTACCCATCCGGGAACGTCCCCCCTTTGCGAAAGACACGACCATGGCTGACGACTGGAAGTTTGAAACCCAACAGATCCACGCGGGCGCTGCCGCTGACCCCACAACCAATTCGCGGGCAACACCGATTTATCGCACCACCGCGTATGTGTTTGATAGCGCCGAGCACGCCGCCAATCTTTTCGCTCTTGCGGAGTTTGGCAACATCTACACCCGCATCATGAACCCCACACAAGATGTTGCCGAGAAGCGCATCGCCGCCCTCGAGGGCGGAACCGCAGCCCTCTTGCTCGCTTCGGGTCAGGCAGCGACGACCAACGCGATTTTGAATATCGCGCACTCCGGTGACCACATTGTGAGCTCGTCTTCCGTGTATGGCGGAACCTACAACCTGTTCAAATACACGTTGCCGAAGCTTGGGATTAATGTCACCTTCGTGAACGACCAGGACGACCTCGAAGCGTGGCAGGCGGCAGTTCAGCCCAACACCAAAGCTTTCTTTGGTGAAACCATTGCCAACCCTCGGATCAACATCCTTGACATCGAGGGTGTCTCTGGGGTTGCTCACTCGAACGGGCTCCCGCTGATTGTCGACAACACGGTTGCAAGCCCCTACCTGCTTCGCCCACTGGAGCACGGAGCGGATATCGTCGTCCACTCCGCTACCAAGTTCCTGGGCGGTCACGGCACCGTCATCGCTGGAGCCATTGTCGATGGCGGACGGTTCCCCTGGTCACAACACGTGGACAAGTTCCCAGGGCTCACAGAACCAGACCCCTCGTATCACGGCGCCAGCTACACCGGCGTTCTTGGTGACCCGATTGCTTACATCATCAAGGCCCGCGTTCAGTTGTTGCGCGATATCGGCGCAGCGGTCTCTCCCGATAACGCGTTCGGTCTGATTCAGGGAATCGAGACGCTCAGCTTGCGGATGGAACGCCACTGTGAGAACGCTGTGACCGTCGCCCAGTGGCTTGAATCACACGACCAGGTTGCCAGTGTGAACTATGCCGCGCTGGATTCAAGCCCCTGGAAGGAAGCTGCCAACAGATACGCCCCGCACGGCGTCGGGGCGGTGCTGTCTTTCGAAATCAAAGGTGGCGTGGATGCGGGACGCGCATTTGTCGACAATGTGGAGCTCTTTAGCCACGTTGCCAACATCGGTGACGTCCGAAGCCTCGTCATCCACCCTGCCTCCACTACCCACTCTCAGCTCACCCCAGAACAGCAACTCACCAGTGGTGTGACTCCGGGACTCGTTCGCTTGTCCGTGGGCCTTGAGCACATCGATGACATCCTCGCTGATCTCGAAATCGGGTTCCGCGCAGCTAAGAAGGTCTCAGCCAAAGCGTAATTGTTTCGACTCACCCTCCCTGGTGTTCCGGCGGAATCGCCAGAACACCAGGGGTAGGGGAGAATAGGGCCACCATGGATTGGCAATCACCGGCAGAGTCAGTGCCTTCGGCCTTCATCTCCGAAGCTCAGCAGGCGACCCTCCGCGGGACACCCCCGGTCACTGGGGCCTGGCGAGACGGGGACCGCCCCGGTAATCGACTCTTCGCGGGTCTCGGGGCTTTTGACACTGAACACGGCGAGACTTTCCCTCACGTCCGTCTGGCCTATGAAACTTTTGGTGAACTCAACGAAGACGGCTCAAACGCCCTTCTGGTGTTCCACGCCCTCACCGGTGATTCTCACGTCACCGGTGCCTCTGGTCCCGGACACCCCACCGCGGGCTGGTGGTCCCCGCTCGTCGGTCCAGGCTTAGCCCTGGACACCACGCAATACTGCGTAATTGTGCCGAACGTCCTCGGTGGTTGCCAAGGATCCACCGGCCCCTCGAGCTACTCTCCTCTGGGACGGGAATGGGGCAGCTCGTTTCCCTATCTCACCATTCGGGATCAAGTCCGTGCCGCGAAGGCATTGGGCGACGAGCTGGGAATCTCTCTTTTTCACAGTGTTATTGGCGGCTCCATGGGGGGCATGCACGCGCTGGAATGGGCACTGCAATTCCCCGGCACTTATTCCCGATTGGCCCTGATCGCGACATGCGCCATCACCAGCGCCGACCAGCTCGGAGGAAATTCGCTCCAAACTGAGGCCATTCGGGTTGATTCCCTCTTTGCCGGCGGAGATTTTTATGACCAGGCGGAGGGCCCCTACCGGGGCCTTGCTCTCGCCAGGCGCATGGCGCTGATCAACTACCGCTCTCCCAGCGAGCTCAATGAGCGGTTCGAACGAACGTGGCAGAGCGCTAAATCACCACTGGGAGACAAAGGTCGATTCGCCGTGGAAAGTTACCTCGATTTTCACGGCAACAAATTCACAAGGCGTTTTGATGCTAATTCCTACATCGCCCTCGCCGAAGCAATGAACTCCCACGATGTCACCAGAGACCGAGGAGGCCTCAGTGAGGTGCTCGGAGCCATCTCCACGCCCACGTTGGTGTTGGGAATCGATAGCGATCGGTTGTTCCCCATAGAACAGCAGCACGAGTTGGCCCACCACATCCCTCACTCGCTCTCCGGGAACAAAGCCCAGGTGGTCGAATCCCCCTATGGCCACGATGGCTTCCTGATTGAGTCAGACGCTGTGGGAGCGGCGATCTCAGCCTTATTGGCTACGCCTGCTCGCTAAACACGACTGGCACCCCTGGGGCTCGTATCAAGGGTGCAAGAGGGTTCTCTACCGGAAAGTTACGCCGCCACCTCGGCTGATCGAGGCGGGTTTGCGCCGGTCCGCGAGACCGTTATGCCCGCACACGTGAGAGCAAATCGAAGGACTTCTGCCAGGTCTTCCCGAGAAATCCCCCGGAGCGCATCGGCCGACCGTTTACCGAGAAGGGATCGCTGTGACAGCGCGGAAAGCAGGCCCGACATAAATGAATCCCCTGCCCCGATAGTGTCCGACACTGTGGTGACCTGGGCGGGCAGGGTGACGTGGTCCGACGCGCTCCACGCCTCCACCCCCTCTTCGCCGAGGGTGACCACCACAAGAGAAACGCCCCTCTTCCGCCACTGGGACACAACCTGCTCACGGGGTGTGTCGGGATAAAGCCAGGCAATATCTTCATCACTTGCCTTAACCACATCACTGAGCCCCACCAGTCGCTCCACCAGGGGCAACACATCCTCGGGTTTACCCATAATGATGGGGCGAGCATTGGGGTCATAACTCACGCTGGCGCCGGCTTCTTTTTCCCGCCGCAGAACTTCCTCCACCGACACTGCTCCTGGTTGCAAGGTGGCACCGATAGAGCCGGTGTGAACATGGGTCACCTCACCAGAGGGGACCATGGCCGTGGTGAGGTCCCAATTCAGGTCGAAAACGTAATCCGCAGAACCATCGGCGGCAATCGTTGCCTGGGCACTCGACGTCCTTGCCGCCTGATTTCCCTCAGCAATCAGCGCCACACCGCTCTGACTCAGATGGTTCGCGATAGCGACTCCTCGGGAATCGGATCCATATCGCGTAGCCATGGTTACTTCGTGATCGAGCCGTGCCAAACCAATTGCCACATTCATCGGTGACCCGCCGGGCGTTTCCGTCACCGCCTCGCCGGTAATGACACAATCGGTGAGTGCCTCACCCAGAACCAAAAACTTTTCCATCGTTTACCCCTTCATTCGGCCTGGTTAGTGGCGGGTGGTCGCATCCCTCACTTCACCCACGAGCTCTTCAATAATGTCCTCCAAGAACAGCACCCCCGTGGTGTCGCCCACTGTGTTGGTGACCTTGGCGAGGTGTGTTCCTGTTGCTCGCAACGTGGCGAGAGCATCCTCTAAATCGACGGTGTCGGTGAGGGCGACCAGGCTCCTAATGCGACGCGGTGGAACGGGGTAATCCCCTTCGCCATCATCAGCGTCCAGTAGGTCCTTGATATGGACATAGCCGGTGGGGTCACCGGTCTCGTTGACCAAGACATAGCGGCTAAATCCGCGTTGCGTGACGGCCTGTTGCACATCCCTGGGGGTGGCATCCTCGGGAAGTGTGACCAGGTTTTCGAGAGAGATGGTGACGTCTGCCACCGTCTTCGTCGTGAAATCAAACGCCGCACTCAGCGCCCCGGAATGGTCAGAGAGCATTCCGGTCTTCGTTGATTCCGCCACGATCGTGGCGACCTCATCCAAGGTATAGGCGCTGGTGGCCTCAGCTTTCGGTTCCACCCTGGTCAAGCGCAGAATCCCGTTGGCAATCGCGTTCATCCCTCGGATGATGGGGGAGATGACTTTGGAGATGAATACCAGGGGTGGGGCCAAGAGAAGGACTGCTTTATCCGGCAGGGAAAACGAAATGTTCTTGGGAACCATTTCGCCAAGCACAACGTGAAGATAAGTGACCACCAGGAGCGCGATGGCAAACGATACTCCCGACACAGCACCTGCAGGAAGCCCCACGAAACCTAGCGGGCCCTCTAACAGGTGGTGGAGGGCAGGTTCAGATACCAACAAAATCATCAGCGAACACACCGTGATCCCTAGCTGGCAGGTCGCCAGCATCAAGGTCGCGTTTTCCATGGCGTAGAGGGAGGTCTTAGCACGCTTGCTGCCCCCATCTGCCAGCGGCTCAATCCGGGAACGCTTCGCAGCAATCACCGCAAATTCTGCCCCCACAAAGAAAGCGTTAGCCGCCAGCAACACCACTAACCACGCCAATCCAGCCCAGTCACTCACAGCAGTGTCACCTCCTGACTATTAACCTGTGGGGTAAAACGAACTCGATCGATACGCCGGTTATCCATGCGCTCCACGCGAAATTCTCCCAACGGAATCTCCACGGTGTCCCCCACCTCAGCCATGCGACCCAGGGATTCCAGAATGAACCCGGCAATGGTTTCGTAGTGGCCATTTTCTGGAACAGGAACCCCGGTGCGCTCTTCAAGTTCGTCGGGTCGCAAATCGGCAGGGAAGGTGAACCAGTCTCTGGCCCTGACCACATCCAGCGATGCTCGGTCGTGTTCGTCAGCGACTTCGCCAATGAGTTCCTCCACGAGGTCTTCGAGGGTGGCGATGCCAGAGGTTCCGCCATATTCATCCACCACGATTGCCACCTGGTATCCACGGCCCCGAAGCTCGGTGAGCAACACATCCAAGGTCATGGTTTCTGGAACCCGGATGACATCGGATTGTAGGGCGGAGGCGGGAACCTCCGAACGCTTATCAAAGGGAACAGCAATGGCTTGTTTTACATGAACAACGCCGCGAATGTCATCCAAGGATTCATCGATGACGGGGAACCGGGAGAGTCCCGTCTTCTTCGCCAAGGCAATGACATCTTCGGCGGTATCACTGCGGTGGAGGCTTTCCACCTTGGTTCGAGGCGTCATCACATCCACGGCATTATGGCTGGAGAACTCAATGGTTCGCGAGAGCAAGGTGGCGGTGTCATCTTCCAAGAGCCCTTGCAGCGCCGAGCGCTGCACGAGGCTGGAGAGCTCATCAGCTGTCCTGGCAGCAGAGAGCTCCTCTTTGGGTTCGATACCCATGGCCCGGAGTATCCTGTTGGCACTTCCGTTCAATACCGCGATGAAGGGTCTAAACGTCCACGTGAACGCGACCTGCAAGGGGACTAGCAGCCGCGCTGTCGCGCGGGGGACGGACAGTGCGTAGTTCTTGGGAACTAATTCCCCAAAAATCATCGAAATCAAGGTGGCCAGGAGAATTCCTAAAACCCCACCCACCGGCCGGAGAAAGTCTTCGGGAAGACCCAGCGCGCGAAGCGGCCCCTCCAGCATCGACGAAATTGCTGGCTCCATGGTGTAACCGGTCAAAATGGTGGTCAGAGTAATACCTAATTGAGCACTGGAGAGATGCGTCGAGGTTTGCTTGAGAGCGGAAATGGTAATCCGGTGCCCTTTTTCACCTTTTGCTCGCCTGGCTTCCAAATCTGAACGGTCAAGGTTGAGAAGCGCGAACTCGCTGCCCACGAAGACGCCGGTGCCGAGTGCGAGACACACACCGATCGTGAAAAGGAGGAGATCTGTGCTCAACGGGCACCCACCCTGCGGGTGCCCCAGGGTTTATGGCCGGGCTCAGAACTACCGGAGGAGGAGTCACTCATCACCACGAATACTAGCATCGGGGCGCACCTCGCCGCCCGGACTGAAAGGTTTCTCACAGCAAAGCCGATAGAGTTTTAGATACAGGCCGGCAACGTGAGAGTGAGCGACAAAAGCGTGTCAGAAAGCGACACCGTTAAGGATTCCGTCGAATTCGGGGCGAACGAATGGCTCGTGGATGAACTGTGGTCGTTGTATCAAAAGGACCCCGAGCTCGTTGAAAAGAGTTGGTGGCCGCTCTTCGAGTCACGTTCCTCCGGCCATGCTGGGGCTGCGACGGTTGCGCCCGCGGTGTCACCGGGTAGTGACCCCTCCCCCATGACGGCCCCCATTGCCAAAACCACCTCCGCTGGTCCCCAAGAACAACCCATTCCTGCCGAGGCCCCCACCTCCCCCAATCTCGTGATCTCTGAGACACCGATTGAGGATGCTTCGGAACCCAGCGATGAAGTTTCTCCGCTGAAGGGCATGGCAAAGGCTCTCGCTGCGAACATGGACCAAAGCCTTCAGGTCCCGACCGCTACCAGCGTTCGAACCGTGCCGGCCAAGTTGATGATCGATAACCGAATAGTCGTGAACAACCATTTGCGCCGCACGCGCGGCGGAAAAGTTTCCTTCACCCACCTCATCGCCTGGGCCATGATTAAGGCGCTGCGGGAGCTTCCCAGTCAGAATGTTTTCTACGAAGAGGTTGAGGGCAAACCCGTCGCCGTTCACCCCGCCAACATCAACCTGGGTATCGCTATTGACATGCCCAAACCCGATGGCACCCGCGGACTCGTGGTTCCAGGAATCAAGCGCACCCAAAACATGGGTTTTGCCGACTTCCTTCTCGCCTACGAAGATGTTGTCTCCAGGGCCCGGGAAGGCAAACTCGTTGCCGACGACTACGCCGGAAACACCATTTCACTGACTAACCCTGGTGGCATCGGAACGGTTCACTCCGTCCCCCGCCTGATGAAGGGTCAAGCCTGCATCATCGGTGCCGGTGCACTGGACTATCCGGCAGAATTCCAGGGCTCTTCCAAACGAACACTGGCTGATTTGGGGATTGGTAAAACCATCACCCTCACCTCTACCTACGACCACCGGGTGATTCAGGGCGCAGGCTCGGGGGAATATCTGGGCAAAGTCCATGGATACCTGATCGGCGAGGAAGGCTTTTACGAGGAAATCTTTGCCTCGCTTCGCATCCCGTATATGCCCATCCACTGGGCGGAAGATATTGCCATCAACCAGGCGGAGATGGTCAATAAGACCTCCCGGGTCCAAGAACTCATCAACTCTTTCCGTGTGCGCGGGCACTTGATGGCGGATATTGACCCACTGGAATACCGGCAACGCTCCCACCCGGATTTGGAAATCGAAAGCCACGGCCTCACCTTCTGGGACCTTGATAGGGAATTTGTCACCGGCGGGTTCGGAAACAGATCCACCATGTTGTTGCGCGAAATCCTGGGAGTTCTGAGAGACACCTATTGCCGCACCATCGGTATTGAATACATGCATATTCAAGACCCTGCTCAGCGGTCTTGGTTCCAGGAAAAGCTGGAAAAGCCCTACCAAAAGCCCGACCACGACGCTCAGCTGAGAATCTTGTCCAAGCTCAACCAGGCAGAAGCCTTTGAGACCTTTCTGCAGACCAAATATGTCGGCCAAAAACGCTTCAGTATGGAGGGCGCAGAATCCACCGTCAGCCTGGTCGACGAAATCCTCCAAGCTGCCACGGAGGCAGGCCTCGACGAAGTAGCAATGGCGATGGCTCACCGCGGTCGATTGAACGTGCTGGCCAATATTGCGGGTAAAACATATGGGCAAATCTTCCGAGAGTTCGAAGGGACCCACGACACCAAGAGTGTTCAAGGCTCGGGCGATGTGAAGTACCACTTGGGGACCGAGGGCACCTACACCGCTCCCAGCGGCGCGAGCATGCCGGTGTACCTGGCCGCTAACCCGTCTCACTTAGAAGCGGTCAACGGGGTCCTCGAAGGAATCGTTAGAGCCAAACAGGACCGCAAGGAAATTGGCCGGTTTGGTGTGTTGCCCCTCGTGATTCATGGCGATGCAGCCATGGCCGCCCAGGGTGTGGTGCTGGAAACACTCCAGATGTCCCAGCTGCGGGCTTACCGCACCGGGGGAACCGTCCACGTCGTGGTGAACAACCAGGTGGGCTTCACCACGCTCCCTCATGACGGTCGCACCTCGGTCTACTCGACCGATGTGGCAAAGACCATTCAAGCTCCGATTTTCCACGTCAACGGCGATGACCCCGAGGCAGTCTTGCGGATAGCAGAAATTGCTTTCGCCTACCGGCAAGCATTCAAAGCCGACGTCGTGATCGACATCGTGTGTTACCGCCGGCGTGGACACAACGAAGGCGATGACCCTTCGATGACTCAGCCCCTGATGTATAACTTGATCGAAGCCAAACGCAGCGTCCGTACCCTTTACACCGAAGCGCTGATGGGCCGCGGGGACCTGACAGAGGAAGAACTAGACGCAGCGCAAAAAGACTTCCAAGGCCGCCTCGAGGAAGCCTTCCAGGAAACCCATGCTGCGCAAACGGGTGCGATTACCGTCATCCCCAACGATGATGGCGCCATCGCCGGTGTGGAGCGCCCAGGCTCGCAGCGAGACAACGACGTTGCAGGAGAACCAGAGACCACCGGCATCGACTCTTCTGTGCTTGCTCTGATCGGCGATGCTCACGCCAACCAACCCCCCGGATTCACCACTCACCCGAAGCTCCAGCCGCTCTTGGATAAGCGTCGGGAAATGTCGCGAAGTGGCGATATCGACTGGAGCTTCGGTGAGCTTGCTGCATTAGGGTCTCTACTCCTTGAAGGGACACCCGTTCGATTGGTGGGACAGGATACGCGCCGGGGCACCTTCGTCCAGCGTCACGCTGTTCTCCACGACCGCATCAACGGCCAAGAATGGCTCCCGCTGATGAACATGTCAGAAACCCAAGCACGGCTGTGGATTTACGACTCCCTTCTGAGCGAGTATGCAGCGCTTGGATTTGAGTATGGCTACTCCGTGGAGCGACCTGACGCACTGGTCATGTGGGAAGCGCAGTTTGGTGACTTCGTGAACGGTGCGCAAACCGTGATCGATGAATTCATTTCTTCTGCCGAGCAAAAATGGGGCCAACGCTCGAGTGTTGTTCTTCTTCTCCCCCACGGTTTTGAAGGCCAAGGCCCCGACCATTCCTCTGCCCGGATCGAGCGGTTCCTTCAGCTCGCGGCGGAAGACAACATGATTATTTCGAGACCTTCCACTCCGGCGTCCTACTTCCACCTCCTGCGCCGCCAGGCCTATGCAAGGCCTCGAAAACCCCTGATCGTATTTACCCCGAAAGCGATGTTGCGCCTTCGAGGGGCAACAAGTTCAGTCGATGACTTCACCACCGGCAGGTTCCAGCCCGTCCTCGATGACCCTGGTGTTGCGGATGCTTCCAGCATCGGCACCGTGTTGATGGTGGCCGGAAAGATTTACTACGACCTGCAGTCAGAAATTTCCAAGCGGGGAATCACCAACATCGCTGTGGTGCGACTCGAGCAGTATTACCCTTTCCCCTCAGTTGACCTCCAGCAGGTTGCCTCCCGGTATCCCGGCGCGAAATTCGTGTGGGTCCAAGACGAACCAGAGAACCAGGGCGCCTGGCCTTTCGTAATGGTGGAGGCAGCCTCAGCTGGTTTGCCCCCGATGACAGTGGTGTCGAGGCCTCGTTCTGCCTCCCCTGCCACCGGCTCCTCCAAACGCAGCCAAGGAGAAGCCCAGCTCATCCTCGATAGAGCTCTCGGTTCCTAGACTGCGCCCGGCCGGACCCCTCGAGGGAACCCTGCCGAGTACTCTAGGAAGGGATGAGTAAAACACTGGGAGATGGCACATGGCGGGCGGGTTACCGCTCTGCTCCCCTTCACCATCAGCTCTCGCTTCCCGGATCTAAATCACTGACCAATCGAGAGCTTGTGCTCTCCGCCCTCGCCACAGGCCCCTCTATCCTGCGCTCACCTCTTCACGCCAGAGACACCCATTTGATGGTGGAGGCGCTTCGGGCGTTAGGGGCCACCATTACCGAGGGCAACCCCGGTCCCTTCGGCCCTGACCTTCACATCACCCCCATTCCCGAAAATTGTTCTAACCCGCCAACCCTTGACTGCGGGTTGGCGGGCACGGTCATGCGCTTTGTGCCTCCACTGTCACTCGTGATTCCCGGGTCGCTGTCCTTCGATGGCGACGCGGGCGCCAGGCTTCGACCCATGGCCACCACACTCGACGCGTTGGGCCAGTTAGGCGTCGAAGTTGACGCCACCTTGGAAGGGTTCTTACCCTTCACGCTCACGAATACGGGGGCAATCCATGGGCGCGTGGTCTCGATCGATGCCTCGGCATCGAGCCAGTTTGTGTCCGGTCTATTGCTGGTGGGCGCGAGGCTACCCGGAGGGCTTCGCATTGAACACAAGGGTGACTCGCTTCCCTCTCTCCCCCACATTGACATGACACTTCACTGCCTTCGGGGCAGGGGGGTGGCGGCTGAGATGGTCAGCCCCGGCATCTGGGAAGTTGCTCCTGGAGCCATCGCCGGGGTGGAGGTAGCGATTGAACCCGACCTCTCTAACGCGGCACCCTTCCTGAGCGCTGCATTAATTACCGGGGGAAGTGTGAGCATTTCCGGTTGGCCAGAAAGCACCACCCAGGTGGGAAGTCTCGTCCCTGAGCTTCTCGAACACTGGGGAGCATCAATCACCCGCGCGCCCGGGGTCGTCACGGTTGAAGGAGGCGACGGACTCGCGGGGGGACGCGAGCTTCCCGGAGTAAATCTTGACCTCAGCCATGCGGGCGAACTTGCGCCCACCTTCGTGGCCTTGGCGGCATTGTCCCCCGCCAGTAGCCAGTTTCGCGGCATCGGGCATCTCCGCGGACACGAAACAGACCGCCTCAAGGCCCTGGTCTCCAACATCGAAGCCCTCGGTGGAAGCGCCAGCGAGACCAGTGATGGAATCGTGGTGGCTCCAGCAGAGCTTCACCCAGGTCTCTGGAAAGCATTCGATGACCACCGAATGGCCACCTCCGGTGCGCTCCTGGGTCTTGCTATTCAAGGTGTGGAAGTGGACGACATCGCCTGCACCTCCAAGACTTTGCCCGAGTTTCCTGCCCTGTGGGAAGAGCTCCTCAGCTCGCCAAAGCGATGAACGAGCCAGACGACGACAAGTACGAGGACTTCGTTCCTCGGGTTCGCCCTGATCGGCGGGGCAGCAGACCCCGCACCAAAGAGCGCCCCGCCCACGATGATGCGGAACCGGGCTTTGTCATCGGGGTCGATCGAGGCCGTTATCGCGTGGTTCTTGATGATGGTGGTCCCCAGCAACGCGCAGTCACTTGCACAAGGGCCAGAGAGCTTCGTCGCCAAGCGATTGTGATTGGTGACGTCGTGGATTGCGTGGGTGACACCACCGGCGAAGAGGGCAGCCTTGCGCGAATTGTCCGCATCCACCCCAGAAAAACGGTCCTTCGCCGCAGCGGCGATGACACCGACACGATGGAGCGCATCATCGTGGCAAATGCTGACCAGCTTTTAATGGTCGTGGCGGCGGCCTCCCCAGAGCCTCGATTGAGATTGATCGATCGCTATGTGGTGGCAGCCCTGGATGCTGGGCTGACTCCCCTGATGTGTGTGACAAAAACAGACTTGGCCTCGGGCACAGAGCTACTCGACTACGCAGGTGCTCTCGAGATTGGTGTGGTTCAGAGATCCCCCTCGAATCCGGCTGTGAAAGCGCTAAGCGCCCTGCTTAAGGGCCACACGACTGTGTTCGTTGGGCATTCGGGAGTGGGGAAATCAACCCTGGTGAACGACCTGGTCCCCAGCGGTAACCGTGCGGTGGGGCACGTCAACGAGGTCACCGGGCGTGGGCGCCACACCTCGTCTTCGAGCGTTGCCCTTCCCCTGGCAAGTGGCGGATGGATTATTGACACCCCAGGCGTTCGGTCTTTTGGACTGGGCCATGTTTCTCCCGCATCGCTGGTGTCAGGGTTCCCTGACCTCGAGTATTTGACTCTCACCTGCCCGAAGGCTTGTTCCCACGAGTCAGGCTCGAGCGAATGCGCACTGGAACAGGCACTGACCGGCAACACATTGGAACCAACGCTTCATTCACGCGCGCACTCCCTCCAGCGCCTCATGGGGACCTTGCATCAGGGCGCACATACCGACTGACAAAGCAGGCGATCTTTCACGGCTCTACTACCCTCGAGAGGGTGACAACTTTCACGATGAGCGACGATTTAGCGCTGGCCCGAGCGGCAGCAGCTAATGCTGACTTGATTTCCCTCAGTCGCTTTCGAGCCCAGGACCTGGTGGTCACCACCAAACCCGATCGCACCCCGGTTACGGATGCTGATGTGGCTGTGGAGGACATCATCACCTCGACAATCCTTGCTTCCCGCCCCCATGACGCCATCCTCGGTGAGGAACGGGGATCCAGCACGAAAAGCACGGGCCAGCAACCGGGTCGCCAATGGATTATCGACCCGATTGATGGCACGGCGAATTTTCTTCGAGGCGTTCCCATCTGGGCGACACTGATTGCGCTGGCCATCGATGGGAACCCTGTGGTGAGCGTGGTCAGTGCTCCCGCTCTGGGCCAGCAGTGGTGGGCGGCCACAGGTCACGGAGCCTGGACAAAAAAGACCGGCCACACCGAAGCAACGCCACTGGCCGTGAGCTCAGTGACGTTGCTCGAGGATGCCATCGTCAACTACAACTCTCTCCCCGGATGGATTGAGGATGGGCGAGAGAGCAACGTGAGGGCATGGGCGACTTCGGCTTGGCGTGCCCGAGCCATTGGTGATTTTTGGCCCTACATGATGGTTGCGGAAGGATCGATGGACGTGTGCGGGGAGGCTGACCTTCAGCCCTATGACATGGCTGCACTGGTCCCCATTATCCGTGAAGCCGGCGGTCGATTCAGTTCCCTGGATGGCGATGACGACATTTGGCATCACACTGCCCTTGCCACCAACGGCCTTCTGCATGACGATGCCCTCGAGCTCTCGCGAAGGAGTGCGCCCTGAACGGGCGAGCACGCCCCCTCATACTTGGGGGATTTTTCCTAGCGCTGGGGTTGCTCCTCAG